>JGI24891J29808_1000062_pt1 | contig 147757 bp, 110 predicted proteins | sample FreactcultuFSWF8_FD_29808 | JGI IMG/M metagenome (IMG submission 29808) | reverse complement strand
CCTTATGCTCGCACTTACACTGGCGGGCCTGCCATGGCGCCATCTCCAGGCCCTGCTCTCAATTCCGACAACTACCGCTCTCAATCCATGGCCGCGACCTCTCGGCCTAACTTCCCTGCTCAGCATAGTCAGAGCAGCTACAACATAGCTCCTGCACACGCCTTCCGTCAGCAGCCATACATGAGTAATCATCTGGCAAGAACAACCGCACAAGGCAGGGTTGTGCCCGATCGTCCCACTGACGAACGTACCATGTCTATGTCTTCGTACTCACGCGACCAAGATCACAGTCAGATTATGAGTGGTCGTGTCATACCTCAGCGAAAACGTGGCGACTCGGAAGTGCAGCAGGATCCATTCATCGCGGCTAAGAGTAGAACTCCTAGTCAGGGCAGCATCCAGTCGCGCTCCATGTCTATGGCTTCCACCGTAATGGCCCCTTCAGAATACACAGACACCACTGTAGGCGCAGCTCAGTCTCCGCGACCATCCATCACCGCTTCCTCCACTAGGTCCAACAGCCAGATTCAAGGAAATAACGGGCAGATGATAGCTCAGAGACGCCCTTCCCTCGTCTATGGTGCTCTTCTTTCCAAAGTCGCCGCCGCCTTTTACGATAGAATCCCAATGGCGGAGAAGGAAAAGGACGGCCTGGTCTACAAGAATGCCTTTACTGGTCACGATGCCGTCGAGTTGATTGCCTACATCATCCGTACTTCGGACAGGAACCTTGCACTGCTCCTGGGCAGGTCCCTAGATGCGCAGAAGTTCTTCCACGAGGTTGCCTATGCACATAGGCTGCGTGACTCGCCCAACGAGATTTACCAGTTCAAGGAAGCCGTGGTCGAAGAGCCAGCCGAGGTGAACGGTGTCTTCACGCTGCTAACCGAGTGTTACTCGCCCACATGTACCCGCGATCACCTGTGTTATTCTATCGCCTGCCCAAGGCGACTCGAACAGCAACAGCGTCTTAACATGAAGATTCAGCCTGGACTCAAAAGAGAGGGTTCGCAAGCCAGTCTACGAGATGAGCCGGAAGCCGAACAGAGATTATGGATCAACACTGTGTCCAAGGATGTTGCAGACAGTGTTGACGACGAGGAGAAGAAGCGTCAAGAAGTTCTCGCTGAAATCATGTACACTGAACGAGACTTTGTCAAGGATCTGGAGTACCTGCGTGATTTCTGGATCAAGCCTCTTAGAAACCCTAACATCTCACCAATCCCGGAACACCGGCGTGAGAAGTTTATTCGAACCGTTTTCTCGAATTGTCAGGAGGTTCATGCTGTCAATGTCAGACTCGCCAGCGCTCTTACTCGAAGACAGCAGCAGAATCCTGTTGTACGGAACGTCGGCGACATCTTTCTGGAATACGTGCCTCAGTTCACTCCTTTCATCAAGTACGGTGCCAATCAATTGTTTGGAAAGTTCGAGTTCGAGAAGGAGAAATCTAGCAACCCAGCTTTCGCCAAATTCGTCGAGGAGACAGAACGTCTGAAGGAGTCGCGAAAACTCGAATTGAACGGTTACCTAACCAAGCCTACTACTCGTCTCGCCAGATATCCCTTACTTCTCGACGGTGCCCTGAAGAAAGCCAAAGAGGACAATCCGGACAAGGAGGACCTTCCCCGAGCCGTTGTCATGATCAAGGCTATTCTCACAAGGGTCAACGAGGAGTCCGGAAAGGCTGAAAACATTCAACAGCTTGCGCAACTCAATCAGAACTTGAAATGGACTAACGTACCATACCAAGATCTCAAGTTGACTGAGGAAGGACGTCAAATGGTCTTCAAGGGTGGTCTCAAGAAGACGGCAAGTGCAGAAACGATCGACATTCAGGCATATCTCTTCGACCACGCTGTCCTACTGGTTCGACAAAAAATGGTCAACAAGCGTGAAGAACAGAAGGTATACCGCAAGCCGATTCCGCTAGAACTGCTAGTCATTACCCAAATGGAAGAGGTCTTGCCAAGATTGGGCATCACGAAAAGACCATCGTCTAGCATGATCCCTGGAGCTCGAACTATTACCAGCGCTGCGACCAAAAAGGAAGACGGATATCCTCTGACCTTTAAGCGACTTGGAAAAGGTGGTTACGAATTGACTCTGTACTGCTCGACACAAATTCAGAAGGAGAAGTGGATGGAGAACATTCACACCCAACAAGAGAAGCTTCGGGAGCGCAGCAACATCTTCACCAAGACAAATATCAGTCAGGGCTACTTCGCATCCAACAACCGCGTCAACTGCTGTGTGCCCATCGACGGGGGCCGTAAATTGGTCCTCGGAACGGATATCGGAGTATTTGTGGCAGAACGCAAGCCCAAGGACGCCTCACACAAGCCGAAACGCATGCTGGACTGCAAGCTGGTATCGCAAATCGACGTCCTGGAACAACATCAAATCCTGTTGGTCCTTGCTGACAAGGTCATGTACTCATATCCCCTGGATGCTCTGGACCCAGAAGACAATCAGCCAACTCCCTCTAAGCGTGGGCGTAAGATCTGCCATGCCAACTACTTCAATGCTGGTATGTGCAATGGTCAATTGCTCGTCTGTTGCGTCAAATCCTCATCACTGTCGAGTACGGTCAAGGTGTATGAGCCGATGGACGCCATGTCGAAGGGCAAGAAGAAGTCAGGTCTGGCGAAAATGCTCGCAGGTGGTCAAGAAGTGCTCCGGCCATTCAAAGAGTTCTACATACCAATGGAGTCGAATAGCATTCACTTCTTGCGGTCTAAGCTCTGTGTTGGAGGTGCTAAGGGCTTCGAAATTGTGTCACTCGAGACGCTCGAGACGCAATCACTTCTCGATCAAGCCGATACATCGCTCGATTTCGTCGTGCGCCGCGAAAACGTCAAGCCCATCTACATTGAGCGTACTCCATCAGAGTTCTTGCTATGCTACACGGACTTCTCATTCTTCGTCAACAAGAACGGTTGGAGGGCGAGAAACGACTGGAAGATCATTTGGGAGGGTGCGCCGACGGCATTTGCTACGTGGGGCGACAAATACATCCTGGCATTCGAGCAGGAGTTCATCGAGGTGCGGTTGACGGAAACGGGAGGGCTGGTGTGCATCTTGACAGCAAAGAACATACGCTTCTTGCACTCGAGCTCGAGAGAGGTAGGTCTTCATACTACATTACATTCAAGAGAGAGGCGTATACTGACGAATTGTGCTACAGATCCTCTATGCGTACGAAGACGAGATGGGCGAGGATGTTATTGCCAGTCTGGACTTCTGGGGTCGACCTCAATCACCAAGACAATGATGAAGATGATGTTATGGGATGTCGTCAACATTGCTGTCGTTGTATTCTGCTTCTTTTTCTCACCTTTTATCTTCTACTTTTCCGTATTTGAGACAGAAACTTGTCGGAGCGAATCGAGTCACAAAAGAACAAAGTGCTTTTCTTCTATCACCCTTGCTTCGTACCTCGTTTGCTCGATAGCTCTTGTGACAAAATTTTACTATCTCATCGATTGTTGAAAACACTCCAACTTTCATGCTATTACAGTGTGACTGTGTCCCGGTGAATGTCAAAGACCCATAATATGAACTTACATGATACCGCAAATGCCCACCAAATACCTGGAAGCTAATAGTCCTCAAACAGCACGAGCACAGTCCTGTCTTATTACAAGTCTGTCAATTGGGAGTCGATAGACAGCCTGATGTGACATCGGAAACAATGACAGGGTCACCCAAGAAGCAAACCAACAAATTCACACACGAAACATCAAATGATCGACATCCATCTGACAAAACAGCGGAGACTGCTCCTGTATACAACAGAAATCGGATTTCGGGAGCGGAGAATTATAAAAGTAAAAGCACAAGAGTGAGCCATTTTTGGGTGATGGTACAAAGCGGGAAAAATAGTATCACGGAGAGGCTAAACGGGATGTTGAGTTCAAAGTATGCGGTTGAGAGGGGAAGGAACGCAGCTAGGGACGTTGACATTGTCGGGGTCCGACAAGTCATCGACTCATGTGGATTGACAGCAACGTGGTTTGTTTGATGTCCGCTGCTCGCCTTTTTTTCTGCTACAGCGATCCAAGGGAAGGGAGTTTCTAGCCATTTGGAGCGAGCAGCAGAAATGACGGACGTTGTTTGCGCAATCTACAGTACGCCGGTGTTTTGAAACGTGGACAGCGAGAGCTAATACGCGGAGGGAAGGTTTTCAGAAGTGTTCTTGTTTTCCATAGAGGCTTGAGAGGGCTCGTATATTCCAAACTCTAATCGTCTGGAGTCGCGGACAGAGCGACGCACGCTTCGTCAGCTCTGCTGCTGATCCTATTGGAACACGAACACGATGTCAACATGGCTGAGACCTTGCACATGATGACAGTAGCAGGCAGATGGATAATTATAAACAATGGCAATGACTCTCGGCTCCTTTTGATCGTTGAGAGATGTCGTTTCTGGTGAGACAGCAATCCCAAAGATAACCCTTTTGTTGTACACGACCATGGCAGTGGTCAACGGTCAGTTGAGAAAGAGGAGGATGACTCGGAGATCTGGGCCGCGTCGGTCTGCACCAGCTAGTCGACTGCGGCAGTGGCTTTTCGCTTGTGCAGTGCCGGCGCCGCCCCTTAAAGATGCCAGCAGATCCCTCTGTTGTGGCTGCGGAAAGATAAGGTCACGACAGAGGCTCAGAGAGCACTGCTTACGCATTGCATGATGCTGTAAGAGTATTGCATGCATGTGATAGCGAAAGTTCGCGTCGTGATGGGACAATTGAGTAGAAGACGTTGCAGAAGCGTCGTCTTCTTGAGGGATAGGCAGGCGAGACACAGTCAAGGGCGGCTGGTCGTATTTATCAATGCCTTGCAGGGCAACAGGGCTATGACGCGTTCCTATGTTTGGTGTCTCGTCGCGCTTCAACCCACCCCTTTGCGACTCGACGTTTCAAGTCGTGGCTGTTGATAAAGTTTTGACGTGATACGGGCCCAAATTGAGGACAGTATTTCAACAATCAAACAGATCAACTGTCAGCCAACCCCTTGCGTCTGTCTACAGCGGAAAGGCTCTCGCTGCTTTCTGCAAGCTGCATAGATATCAGTCCGGCGGGCGCATCAGAAAGAACAGGGTTGTTCGTTGTTGGCAGGTAGCAGTCCCTGCGCGGTATCCACCCTGGTCCATCCCCCGATCGACGAAAACTCCCCACTCTAGGTTATATAGCTGCTCCGGCCCAAAATCTCGCCCAGTTCCCGTATTCCCAATCCGTTCTGCACACTCCCCGGCCGACTCCTCAGCACCTTCCTCCAGCTCACAGAGACGTGCATATACGTGGCATGCCCGTCGCTCGCTGCTAATCCACGTCGCTTCCATCTTTTTCCCGTCCTCCCTCGATTCGCTCGACGACGACGGCGCAACATGTTCACGTTCAAGCGGGCCCTTTTGACGGCCGTCATTGTTCTGGCCTTCTTCATACTGCTCAAAGGCTCTCATTCGCAACCTACAGCGGCCTCGTTCAATGTCAACTCACCGAAACCGACGGGCTCATATTCAGACAACCGCAAAATCCAAGACCAACCACCTGCCGCCGCCATAACCTCCCGACCGGCAGCATCACAAGGCTCGACGACGCCGGCCGCCGCCGAGGAATTGAAAGCAAAGAACAACTACAAGAAGGAGCGCCCGCAAATATCGCTGCAGGACCTGCATGCCATGCCGCTACGACAGCAATTGGCCTACCAATTCCCTTACGACCCCGAGAGCAAGTTCCCTGCATACATCTGGCAAACCTGGAAGGTCACTCCTGCCTCGGGCAAATTCGACGAGGACTTCCGTCCTGGCGAGGCTGCTTGGACCGAGCTGCACCCTACCTTTGTGCACGAAGTCATCACCGACGATGTTGCCGCCCACTTGATTCGTCACCTCTACGCCGCAGTCCCCGATGTTGTGGCCGCCTACGACGCCATGCCCGTCCCTGTACTCAAGGCCGATTTCTTCCGTTACCTGATTTTGCTGGCAAGAGGAGGCATCTACTCGGACATCGATACACGCGCTCTGAAGAGTGCCACCGAATGGGTGCCTTCTGAGGTCCCCCGCTCCAGCTACGGCATGGTCATTGGCATCGAAGCCGACCCGGACCGTCCGGACTGGCACGAGTGGTACTCGCGTCGCATTCAGTTCTGCCAGTGGACCATTCAATCGAAGCCCGGTCACCCCATCCTTCGCGATTTGGTAGCCACCATCGCCCACGAAACACTGCGTCGCAAGGAGGCTGGAAAGCTCACCAAGTCGTCCATTGAGTCAATTGTCGAGTTTACTGGTCCCGCCATTTGGACCGATGCCGTTTTCGCCTTCTTCAACGACCCGGATTACTTCGACATGTCAACGAGCAAGGGCAACATTACTTGGGAGCACTTTACTGGCATCACACAGGCCAAGAAGGTCGGCGATGTTGTTGTCCTTCCCATCACGAGTTTCAGCCCTGGAGTTGGCCAGATGGGCGCTGGTGACGACGACGACCCGATGGCTTTTGTGAAGCACAACTTCGAAGGTACGATCTTCTTCTCAGCTCGCGCCTGACCAAATTTACTGACTCAACTTGACAGGCTCATGGAAACCCGAAAACGAACGCCACATTGGCGAATCATAGACGTACGAGATGTCATCGTAAAAGTACGCTGGAATGTTTTAGATTATTTGTATCTTCTTCTTTTTCTCTCTCTTGTTCTGGGTTTTTCTTTCTGTTTTTTTGATGAATCTGTTCTTTTACGACAGCCGGATGGATTTCTTCTTCGTTTTATTCCCCCTCAAACCATCCATCCATCGAGCGATTCGGTCCATGTTACACGGATTACTCCAGCATTATACAGCGGAACTAAAGGCAAAAACACAATATAGATCATATTTGCATCACTCCCTTGCTTCTTGGGTTCCTCTCATCTGCTCTGTAGCATGTGACATAGGTGGTTGATAGCTCGATCCCTTGCAAGTTAACAACAATCAGTAATCCGACTAGCGAGAAAGCCCCCAGAACAACACGAGAAACCCAGACCGGTCACACTCATTATCCGGAGCCACAAGCACACACAACACCGGCCAAAAATCATCCACCCTTCAACATTCCGCGCTTCAAACACTCGCTCATCACCTGGGGCCCAACTCTGCTTTGCGGCCAAGTATTCCGGTCCAGCGAGGAATCAGAGACAAGAAAGACCTTTTTCTCGTCTATCCGTTCAGACTTTTCTGCCTTGCCTACTTTGTCATGCAATGCTGCTCTGGCGTCACCAAGTCGATTTCCATATTTGGCGAAATGAGTGATCATTTTCGAAAAGAGGATCGAGAAGGGATGACGAAAGAGGATGACGAGATCAAGTGAGTAAGGAGGGACGAGCGATGGAAAAAGTACAGACAAATGAACGAGGAGCGATCGAGTGTACATCATGCCTTCTTGTTTTGGATAGAAGCCTTCCTTCCTCATCCGTGTTGAGCAGGGCGAGCAAGAGGCAACCAACATCACATAAGAGGGGCGACCTTGAATGAGAGAAAGAAACATGCGAGACACGACACAATGTGCAACAAGCGAAAAACATGAATTAAACAAAAATTATGTACAAAAAACCTCTATTAACCTTTTTCCGAAAAACGATCCATTACACCTACTCATCCTGTGGGAATCGGTCAAGGAATCTGAAAGTGCTCAAGCCGCATTTGAAGCTGTTGACAGCTTCAGCAGTGCCGTTGGCAAAGTAGACACCGGGACGCTGCTGGATGCCAGCGACATCGAGAGCCTTTCTGGCAGTACCAACGGCTCCGACGGGCTTGCCCCAGCCATAGCCGTTCTTGAGAATTTCCATGGGGCGACCGAGAGGGTAGAAGGGTGATGCTTTTTCGCCGGTGAAGATGGCTTCGGCACCGTCGGCCACGACGAGACCGTCGAAAGCGTGAGCGTCAGCGGCAGAGTAAGTGACATTGACGCCAGGCTGGAGAGATTCGGCAACGACGCTGACGAAGAGACCTTCGGCTGCGAATGACTTGGCAAGTTGAGCAGCCTGCGACATGGAAGCGTTGGATGTGGTAGAAGCCAGGATACCAATGTTAAGACCGACAATGGTAGGCAGAGTGGTGTTGAAGATGGAAATGTGAGCAGAGCTGTTGGTGTTGTAGAAAGTGTTGTCAGGTTCAGGGACGATGACATCGACCAGAGCGGCAGCAACGCGAGATGCGAGATCGTGCGAGATTCTGTTGAGCTGGATGACGAAGTTCTGCTTGACGACTTGAGATTGAACTTGGCTGACTTCAAAGCGAAGACTGTTGACGACAATCTGCTTCTCAGCGGCTGAGATGGAGTTCCAGACCATGCGTGCCTGCGACCAGTGATCGTTGAAGGTGGACGAGAGCTCGCGAACGAATGGTCCTGTCAAACGACGGTTAGGGGCGGTGAAGAAGCCCTTTCCGACAGTCTGGTTAGCTTGTTTGGGGAAGCCATTGTTGAGCGAGTTGGGCGAATAGGCATAGTTGTTTGTGGGGATGTATTGCTGACCACGCCCGTCACGATTGTTGTTGTGGATGGGGATGCGAGGACGGTTGATGGGAATCTGCTCGAAGTTGATTCCCTGTCTGTTGACTTGAGTGTCCAAGTAGGAGAAGAGACGACCTTGAAGGAGAGGGTCCTCGCTGAAGTCAATGCCTCGGACGACATGTCCGGGTTGGAAAGCGATACTCTCGGTCTCGGCGAAGTAATTTGTAGGGTTGGCGTTCAAAGTCATCTTTCCAAGGATGGTAATGGGGACAAGCTCCTCAGGGATCCACTTGGTAGCATCCAGGACATCGAAGCCGAATGCCAGTTGTTGATCTTCATCCATGATCTGGACTCCAAGCTCATACTCAGGATAAGCGCCGTTCTCGATAGCATCCCAAAGATCTTTGCGGTGGTAGTCAGGGTTCTTTCCATTGATGGCTTGGGCTTCTTCCCACAACAGACTTGCGGTGCCTTGCTTAGACTTCCAGTGCCATCTGATGAGCTTGCTGTCGCCCTCTTCAGTGACCATGCGCATGGTATGAACACCAAAGCCACTCATGTGGCGGTATGAGCGAGGAAGAGAGTAGCCGGACATGATAAGCATGAGCATGTTCAGGGTACTGGGTTGCTGAGAGAAGAAGTCATAGGCGGTGTCGTGAGCTGTAGCAGCTTGAGGAATTTGCTTATCCGGCTGAGGCTTGAGAGCGTGTACCATGTCAGGGAACTGCATGGCATCCTGAATGAAGAAAATGGGAAGGTTAATGCCAACAATATCGAGGTTGCCAGCATCGGTGTAGAAACGAGTCGAGAATCCACGAACGTCTCTGGCAGCGTCTCCGCTTCTGTGATGATTGTTAGCATACACCCTCGTATCACGATCGCGTGGCTGGACTTACCCTCTTTCACCGATAACGGTAGAGAATCGTACAAATGTGGGTGTCTTCTTGCCCTCTTCCGAAAGGAAGTCTGCTGCTGTGATATTGGTGAAGTTACCATAACTTTCAAAGACACCGTGGACACCGGCTCCACGAGCATGTACGACGCGTTCGGGAATCTAGTCATGGTTAGTTACATGTCACATTGTGATTGACTGATTGAACATACACGCTCATGGTCGAATCTCTGCATCTTCTGTCTGAATGCAAAGTCTTCCAGCAACGTAGGACCTCTGGCACCAGCCTTCAAGCTAGTAAGGTCATCGATAGGGGTACCCCAGTCCGTTGTCAAGAAGCCTTGCTCATCGTTGAGCTTAAATTGACCCATGAACTCATTGGTCTGATCGGTGGTTTCCTTGAGGCCAGCTTCGTCACGCTTGGGCATTTCACCACTCATGAAAGGGCAGCTACCGGCAAGGGCAGTACCAGCGATCAACGGAAGATATAATAACGAGCGCATTGTCGTCGTTTGGTGTCAAGAAGACGAAGAAAGGAGCTGTGTGGATGCAACGAATGATGGTGTTCAAAAGTGGCCATGCTAGGCTCTTATATAAACCATTGAAGATCGATCAAGACCAGGTTTTCGGTGAATTGAACGGGGGATCAGGCCATCGCGGTGCTGCACAGACTAGTTTCTTACCTGGTGTCTCTCTCCAAGCTCTGCCATATGGGGCAGACGTGCGACAAGACTTTCATAGTGTTTCGATCTTACAGTACCGGGTTCCTTGGCCTGTTCGCAGATCGTCCTCTCGGCACGAGTAACTCCAGCCATGCTCGCTGAGGCCAGTTCATAGGCCTACTATTCCTGGCCGCATGGCCAAGAGTGGCACCCAATGCAGGACAATGTGCTGGTAGACAGTCGAAACATCCAGACGTGACCGTCACAGAGATTCGCTCGGCATCCAAGACACGATCGCTGTGATTGTGCAACCTAACGACTTGGCCGTCAATGAACGTGCGAAGTGGATGCTAACGGAATGGTCAGCGATGTGCCTATCAAACCGCGATGTTGGTAAGCGCGAGACGGAGTGAGCCGCGGCGGCAGGGTCCAAGCTTGCTGTTGACCACTGGGGTAGAGCATATCAATATCAAAAAGCTTAGCTCCAACCTCCTCCTCGAGCACATATTATCCGATACTCGCCTTTTTCTGCATTCGTATGGCGTGTTGTGCTTACCTCAACTTCGGCATATTATGTTGGCAGCTGAAGACTTACATCACACAGATTACAGTACAGGCAGATCGTGTCTCCTTGCTCACCGGCTTGAGTAGCCAAGTCGTTCGCTGGGCGCCTACACAACGGAATCTTCCACGGATGTCACGCTGAGACTTCGGGCCCGGTCACAACCGTGCATGTCGCACGGCGGCACTGTCATGGAAGTGACGGAACGTACCGCGGCTCCGAGATGCTTCGACGAAACTTGCCAGGAAAGCACGAAGCAGGAGAACACAACACTCCACAAAAGCCCTCCCTCCCCATCCGAGCATCGAAGCCTGCTTTTCGGTCCTTGGGATGCGGTATAAGCCGGTGTTGATAGTGGGTCTTTATTGTGCTGCGCGCGCGTTGTCTGGTGACTCGCTAGGCATGCTCCTTCCTCTTTCGCGTCGCAGGCCTTGGTGACGTTGTTCGAGAGTTCGTTTCGACAGTTCGCGCAGAGCTCGGGTTCCCTGACTTACACCATCGCCTACGTATCGCAGCTCTATAAACCCAAGGCAAGTTCCGGAGCCAATCTTACTGCCGCTCGGTTTCGGGTTTCGTCCGTCCGTGTTGATGCTCGATCTTGTTCCGTGATTATTCTATCCACGTGGTTCGCGAGCATCGCGTGGTCTTCAGTAAGAGGGCTGTCTCGTTCCGTTGCAGAATGTCAGACCGCACTAGCTAGAGAGATGGCTGAACGCGTCGTAATCGAAAGCTCTTTCTAAGACCTCATATCATGTCACCCCTCAGCTTCTGGCATGTTCCCTCTGTGCTGTCACGTACGTACACAACCTTCGAACAACTCAGTTGACCGGAGGAAGAAATTTATTCTTGTGTCATCAAGTACATATAGTCCTGTTTTCCAATGCCTATTTATCGAAGCCTTCATCAAACAGTTACCTTCCATCGAGAGAACTACTCCCGTCGTAAGTCGAGCTGTTTTGACTTTCGTTTCTTGCTCGAGTCTGAGGCACTGCCGTCAGCACCCAACGCTCGTAAAGTTTGTGCGGCACCAGTCTCCTTACTCACGACTCCCTCTGCTGCGGGACCTTTGTTCCCAGCGCGAAAGGTGATGCCGTGTTCGCCAAAACTTGCTTCGCCGGCCGAAGATCGCAGACTATCTATGCTGCGCTTCGACTGATGAGACTTTGGGGAAGAAGTTGCAGTAGAAGTCTTGACTACGGCGACTGGCGAAGGTGCAGCAGGTGGAGGAGAGGACAGGTCGAGACCAGAACTTGTCTGGACTACTGGAAGCCTGCTCATTCTTCTTGATGCTGGCTGCTTGTCAACCTGGCTATTCGTGTCAGGTGTTCCAGGTTGCTTCTCCACTTGGCTGTTCGTATTTGGTGTTTCGGGTCGCTTCTCAAGTTGGTTGCCTGTGTCTGGAGTTGCAGGGTCGGATGTTGTACCTGCAACTTCGTCGCTGGACCACCAACCTTCTGGACGCGAATTTGTTGAACGCTCGGTAATAGCGGATGCTCCTGGAGAGCCAACACTGATCAACTCTGGAGATGTCTTACCGCTAGGATTCCTGCTCTTGATCGACGAGCGACGAGGCGAGCTCACACGGAATGCTCGGAGCTTCCTCCTTGTGTCTCTTGAACCATCCGGGTCTGCAAAGTCCCATGTTGTGCTCTCTCCTTCAGAGTAACTGGGGATTGATGCTGGCAAAAGACTTTGCGGTCTGGCTGGTCTGAATGGCGAGATCAAGCTCTTGCGTCCTGCGTCAGTAGAGTATGACTCCAAAGCTTCAAGGACATGCGGTATGACCAGCTTGTGCACATCCTCAGCCCACAAGAAGTCAAGATGCTCGTAATGCGGGATCTCTTTGGCCACGGTATGTCGGGGAAGCTCCTTAAGCATGATTTTGATGTCGACCAAGCTGTCACTTCCACCATATACCAAGACAATCGGAGTCTTGATGTTGCGAGTAGGGTACTTGGCGACCTTGTAGTATTTTGCGCCAGATGCAATCGACAAAGGGGCCTGCACCTCGTCATCGAACATTTGGAAAGTTTCGTTCCTGATAATCTGGAGCCAGTGGACGACCGACTTGGTGCTACTGAAGGAGAACAAGTGCGGATAAGCTGCCAGCTTCTGGTGTGCGGTGATGTTCTTTGCGTGCCAGCCGAACAGGTAGAGCAGAGCCTTGTCGATGACCCAAGAGAAAATGCCGGGATAGAGCAATGCCTGCCACATGGTGGTACTGCTCAAAATTGCTTTGCGACCGAAAAGTAGGAACAAAACTTCTGGAGATGCCTTGATGAAGGAGCTGACAATTCCCATAGCTAAGCCTGGAGGAGCCATTGCAGGTGCAAGAGCTACAAAGACGTTGACCTTTTCATTCAGATTAGGATGGATGGAGAGGGTAGCAAAAGCTTGGGCGGTTCCTTGAGAGAAGCCAACATAAGAAAGTGACTTTTGACTAGTCGTGGCAAGGATGTAATCAATAGTGTCCGGAATGTCGTGGAAGGCAAACTGGTCGATGGAGTAATTCCAGAAAGCAGCACTTGTGGGAGAGTGATGGACGTTCTTCTTGGAATACTTGTTACCACGGTTGTTGCCAAGCTAGCTCAATGTCAGTTGATTGTGCCCTAGGCGTCTGAGGGGAAGATTAACATACCCAGACATCATATCCTTGGTCAACGAGGACAAAAGGTAGGCATCGCTCCTTCTCAGTCAGACAAACCCAGACCTCGCTGTTCATCATAAGACCATGGTGAAGGTAGACGACCTTCTTCTGAATGCTGCCCTCTCCACTGTTGACCCTCTGATCTTCTTCACCACGCTTCCAGCCGAGACGGTGCAGACCCAGTAGGTACCCATCCTTGGTCTGGACAATATGCTCCTCGGCATAATATCCGAAGAGCTCACATAGCTCAACAAAGTCGGAAGCTTGTGCTATGGGTGATGAAATGGCCTTCTTCCGGTTCCTCGACCTACGGCCTTGGGCACCCGAGAGTGAATTGAATATTTTACGCGAAAGATTGTAGAAGAAGCGGATAATGGGACCTGGTAGGGCTAGGGTGATGCCTCTGATTATGACTTCCAGACCGATCAAGACAAAAGAACCAAGCAGAGCCAGATACTCCTGGAGGTGCAATCGCCCGATAAACGGGATGCTAGGCATGTTGCGGGGGTGCCGATAGGATGATTTTCACAATATGAGGTCCTGACAGAAGATCTTGAAGAGTCTAGTTTTAAGAAGGCAGCGTGCAGAAAGCTGTTGGCCCCCCCTGGGTACGTGCTACAATGCCGATTCGAGACAAAAGTCGTTTGATCAACGTCATGCAAGCATGTGAAAGGGACAGTCCGTGCGCTTCCGGGGTTGGCGCCTCTTTCGAGATCCGAGAGACACGTGAGGAAGGAACAATTAACTGACTTCTAGTTGGTCAATCAAATACCGAACATCGATTGACAATTCGTTCAAAGAATTACTGTCGTTCTTTCGCATTATATACTGGCAACTGAGATCTGCTCCATTCGAGTAGCAAGACTTGTCTCTGAGTCAACCAGTCGAATCTTCCACCAGGCTTTCACTCCGGCGCAAAAGACTCGATTCACCGCAAATATGCCATCTTCATGCAAAGACATCCGTACGCCATTGCCAACTGTTACCCGATCTACCGGTCATACAGAGGCTGACTCATCCCAGGTGCTGCGCTAGCCGAATGCCTCCAACAAAGCGACTGTATCATGGTCCAACGCCACAGTGCCGCCGATTGCCTTCGCCCGCCGCTCGTGGACACCCTTCCCACACGATGCCAGCAACTGAAGAAAGGTTACGGAGAGTGCAAGCGCGGTCTGATCGATATGCGCAAGCGCTTCCGAGGCAACAAGCCTGTCGCTTCTAGTGTCGAGATCGAAGCCGGCGCCGACAACCCGAGCAGACAGCTTTATGCTGGTAAGAGCGCCTTCGGTGATATCAAAACCACCGATGGCAAGGACTCTCCCGAGGAAGACTCATAATCAGACAAGAGCAAGGAGACCTAGGGAAGCGGGACACGAGAAAGAGAAGATAAGGGAAGGCAAAATTTCGCATTTGCATATACACGGCGCACATTGTTCTGGTTGAGGGGGATACCACGGCGTTTTTCTGTCTATACGGCACTCCACTCAGCTTACATACGATACCACTTTGACTCGGAAGTGCAGTATGTCATCATTTTCTAGGGCCGGCTCAGAGCTCCGCCATCTGCAGTCACCCTCAGTCCATCACTAAAGTTGTCGTCCACGGTGTTCGGAACGCAAGGCAGTTCATGCTATGTCCCAAGGATGATGGCCATCACTTACAGGTAGCTGCTGATCACAGATGCACAACACGTTGATCACGTCAAAGGCCTAGATCAGGAAGCGAAACGATGCCAAAGTTTTGCCATGTTATTTGAAGCATATTCGGTATTCATACAAACGCTCTCAACCATGAACCAAAACGCCAGAATCCCGGGTATAATCGTATCACTCATTCACAAAATCGTCAGGATCAAAACAGCTATCACTTGCTGCGCATGGGGCCCTCGAAGTGCCAATCACCATCGCTGGAGATGAACAGCTGGTTCCAGAGCTCGCGGGCCTTGTTCGCTTTTTCAATGAACATGTCCATGGTGATGCCATCCTCGCAAGCTATCGCAGGCTTGGCTGCTCGGCACCAACGACGGGCAAGGTATAGCTCCGTGCAGGGTGGTTGGCACATATACATACGACGCCAACTAGCCTGTGGGTGGTTGATCACGTCGTCGGTAGGAAGATTGTCGCTGGGGTACATCACGTTGACGTCCCTACATATTCGGTCAGTCCGAGGCACTAACAAGGCTTCGAAAATCGCAAAAAGATGTTCTTACCAGGTCCAATAGCTCGAGGAACTCTTCAGAGATCGAGGGATGCTAGCGATGTCGTCTGGGTTTGTGTCTGGAGCCTCTACACCCTTGTCTGCATATTCCTCCTCATCTTTGTCACTAGTCACTCGGGGTGTGAAGGTCGGATAGCGACCATCCAGCACTCGTCGCAGCATCATGTTGTTTCTGGGTCGTTCGCTTGGTCGGTTGGCTTCGCAGGGGAGGTGTGAGTTAAAGGGCTTAGCTTTGGACCACGTTGGTCTCATGAACAGCAGTTGTTGCAGCTGGGGTGAATTTGAGATCAGGTCGTGCCAGAGTGTGTTGACACGCTGGGAGATGAGCAATTGGGTGGGAGGAAGCTCTGAGAGCACCATCTCGAGGAGTTCTGGTGTTTCGAGCACGCGTTGTGCAGCGGTGAGAGAGTCCATGTTTGGTATCAATGTGTGTCAATTGGTGAGTATGAGGTATTCGCAGGAGACGGAAGATGATATAACCGCGGCAGTATCAGGATAGCAACGACGACGGACGGATAATTCGGAATAATATACTGGCGAGTAGATTGGATTGTGGGGAGATGTGGGATGTGGAGAGGAGATCAAGATCTGGAGATTGGCATGTGAATATGAGTCAAACCACCTTCTCAGAAGCAAACGGGTTTATTGCCCTTGTGATGGAAAGAAACAAGCAGAGTTGGTGAGAGATAAGGTGCTGGGCAGGCAGGCAGAGCTTCCCTCTTTAAGCTCCCTCCTCGCTGTGTTTCATTATTCCGCGCGATAAACAGCTCTGACATGCCAATGACTGGCCAGGTACCACGACAAAGGAAAAACAGCCTCTCAGAGAGCTCGATTAGAAGCTCCTGAATGCAAAAAAATAAAGATAGCATCCAGCATGGGCGCACGTCATGGGCGTGGCTGCATGCGGGAGACGCATGCACGCCGAGGTTCAGGGTCTTTTGGCGTGCATCAGCCGATCCAAAATGCCCCTGTGACTTCTGGAATGCTTCGTGCTTCTTCCTTTTGCCCGGCGTCGACCAACCAACATCAGCTTACCTTGTTCTGTTCGAAGAATAGCCAGTTCATCCAGGCTGCTTGTCCAACATCCATCAGCTTATTGTACTGTAGCTGGAGAGATGTAGCTAGCTAAGCCTTGCTTGGTAGAGGATGTGTGTTGCTCCAGAGAGGCTTGATCGCGTTTTGGCAAGGCTTGCTTGTTTGCTTATCGCTAGGTTGCGTATCACAGGTAGCAAGTTCCTAGACTCTGGTCATGGTTACGAGCTTGAGAAACAGCGACGACAGGCGTCTGAGCCAAATGCAGTCAAGTAGTGAAGTGAGAGCTAGAGAGCCGAACTCAACGTTCGACGGACTCTGCTCTATTTCAGTACGACTTTCAGGCTCCATTCCTACTCCTACAAAATTGGAAGGAGGTGACAAACAATCGACAGTCAAATGTAGCTTCTTGAAGGACGGTTGCTCACACCGACTCGACCTTAACAGTATCGTAAGTGGATCCTCCGATAACACAGCATGGTAAGACACAGATGGCAGGTAGCGCGCATGAATCACGGACAGGTATCATACAATGTTCAAGAAGCATAAATTCATTCATACATTAAATAATCATAGTCATAGGTGACCGCTTCCGCAGATCCTTAAGCAACAACGAAGCCCTTCCAGCCGTCGAGGGCGCCCCTGCACTCCTTCTCATACCTGGGGAAGCCACCAGGGAAGTTGAGCTGCTCTCTGGGCTTTCCGGGAATGTTGGCACCCATGTACCAGGAGTCGGTACCAGGGAACAGAGTCTTGTCTGAGAGTTCTGTGACGAGCGCATGCCAGCTGGTCTCTGCATCCTTGGTGGCCTCGATGGTCTGCTTGCCGGTCTTCTGCATAGTTGCAATGGCATCGACGATCCAGTCACCCTGAACTTCGACACAGGTCGGGCCATTACTAAATGCCGTGGGACCTTGAGCGCCGTACAGGAAGAACATATTCTGGAGAAGGTCAGTAATGCTGTTCGAAAAGAGTGATAGAGCATGGGAAACTTACGGGGAAGCCATTGCAAGTCATGCCAAGGTATGTCCAAGTACCGTTCTTCCACCTCTCTGCCAGATCCTTGCCCTCGGTATCCTTCAAGCCCATGTTCTTCATACCACCGGTGACGGAATCAAAGCCAGTCGCGAGGGCAATGATGTCGAACTCTCTGAGCTTGCCGTCGCTGGTGACGATACCGGTCTCGGTGAACTCGGTGATGGGGGTCTCCTTGACATTGACCACATCGTTCTCAGCTCTGTCCATCAACTCATAGAAGTTTTGCTCCAGAGAAGGACGCTTGGTACCCCATGCGTGGGGAGCCTTGAGTGGTGCGAGGATGTCCCGCTTGCGAGGATCGGCAATGCGAGCTCTAGTCTTCTTGACCCAGAAGTTGTAGGCTTGGTCGTTGGCCTTGCTGTCAAACAAAAGATCCTTGTAATTGGCCAACCAGAACTTGAAGCCGCCCTCCGCCCACAGTTCTTCGTAGAACTTCTCGCGCTCCTCCTCGTTGTCGTCGAAGGTGTTCTTTTCGACGAAATCGTACGAAAATCCGGCAAAAGTGGTCAGGCGATTACGGTAAATATCGGGGTATTCTGACTTGGCGTTCTGCTGCTCTTCCCTTGTCAGATCACGCTGACGCATAGGAAGACAGAGGTTGGGAGTTCGCTGGAAGACGGTAACGCTGGCGGCATCCTTTGCTGTTTCTTGTGCGATCTGGATACCGGTACTGCCAGTACCGATGACGGCAACACGCTTGCCCTTGACGTTGACACCCTCGTCGGGCCAGAATGAACTGTGGTGAAGCTCTCCCTTGTAGTCGGTGAGTCCCTTCCAGTCGGGGAAGTGACGCTTCGCGGCGAAACCAATGGCGTTGATCAGGTATTTGCAGTGGGCAGTACGGCCATCCTCGGTCTTGACTTCCCAAGTCTTGGACTCGTTGTCGAATTGCGAGCCGATGACACGAGTGTTGAAGCTGACGTCCTTCTTGATGTCAAGCTGTTCCTCAACATGGACGAAGTAGTCACGGAGCTCGTTGAAGTCAGGGTACTTCTGGGTCCATGTCCAGTCCTTCCAGACCTTTTCGATCGAATATTCGTAGATGGGGACTTGCGTATCGACGCGGGCTCCGGGGTAGCAGTTCCATCGCCAAACACCACCAAGCTCGTTTGCGGCTTCGAAGATCTTGACGTTCAGGCCCACTTCGTCACGGAGCTTGTGTAGGAGGTAGACACCACCAAAACCGGCACCAACGATGAGGACATCGCAGGTGAGTTCTTTGGCATATGTGCTGTTCTCTTCGGGATGCATTGGTGCGTTGGGGTTGGTTGCACCAATGTCTGTTCGTAAATGTACCATATTGAAAGATGTGTGAGTGTTCAAATGCAGATTGTGATGTCAAGAGAGGACTGGATCGATTCCCTTCGAGTCTGTTGATAGTCTTTATATCTATTCTTCGACCATCGATCTACGGCACGGGTTTCTTTCGGCATACCTTCCCAGGAATTGTCAACATACCCCTCTCAACCTACTGGCCGTCCGAACAAAGCAACTTTAGCGCACCGTCTCGTGGTATCCCCATAGATCCATGATTTAAACATCTCGGAAGACGGATATCTACTCCGCAATCGCGGAGGGGGATGCGGGGGAGGCGAAGACGACTGTGGGGCAGAGGAAAGTGCGCCGAGAAGAGCCCTCGGCAGACCTGCCACTTTTGGATGCGCTTGTCATATTGGGCAGTTCCGTGACTGCCACTGGTATGTGTAGACTATGGAAAGACTGCTTGGCTGGGCGGAACGAGCGCGAAAGGATGCTGCCAACTGTCTAACAAGCAGGGATGGATCTCTCTCGGCCGCAAAACTCACGAAAGGGTGGAAGGAAGCTAAGAATCCTTGAATCTCGGACAAAGGACAAAGAAACTGTATTGCAGAAGGACCCTCAGGTCACTTCAAGGAAATGCACAGGTGTCGGTATGTCCAGCGCTCAAGGTCTAAACACATTCCTCCGCTGAGAGTATGCAATTCTATTCCAAGATTTAAAAGGCCAACGAAAACTGCATTGAACAAGTTTGCGCTGGCCTGACTGACGTACAATGTAGGACTCGCTGTCAATGTGGTCACTCGAGATATGGCATGGCCTGATCATGGGGAAATGTGTATGAATTGTGCTATACTACCAGCTACGTTATGCTGGGCTGAATTAATCATTAGGGTAAGGGCCGATATCATCAATGAAAGTGGGTGCAGACTCTTGCTGCTGGCCAAAGAGGAAAATAACCAAGGAAAAGAGGTAACACAAAGGAAGAGTCTTCTTCTCCTCTACCAAACCTCTGATGATTGATCCCAGCGGCGGCCTTGCAAGTCGCAAAGATATGCCAGGCACCGGGCCACTGGAAAGTCTGGGGTACTGGAGTACAAAGTTGAAGATCGTACCAAAAAAGGAGATCCGGAACGCCGCCGTCTCTCAAAACCAAGCGACCACGCTGAATAAGGTTCCTTTACGCCGTATACCTTGTGGTCTGATTGAAAGGCTGGAATTGAGGTGCAGTCGAGCTTCTCATCATTCTGAGTTACCTTAGAGCTGGATTCCGGCATTGGCAAGCATGTCGTTCATCATGCTCTCCATGTCGTTCTCCTCGAGATCGTCGGACTTGGGGATATCAGGCTTCTTGACGGCCTTGACAACCTTCTTCTTGTCCTCATTGAGCTTTTTGGGAGCCGAGAAGTCCTCCGAATCGTCTTCATTGTCGTCTTCGGGCACGAGTGGCTTTGAAGTAGCCTCGCTTTGCTTCTTGCCCTTGGCGGGGGTCTTCTTTGCAGGAGCCTTTGTGGCAGCGGGCTTTCTCTTGGTGGCAGGAGCCGAGGGAGTTGTGACTGCCTTGCCGTTCTTGATGGAGACATCACGGGCGCAGTAACGCTTGGTTGACTTTCCAGTACCAGCCTTGACAGGCATCTTCACTTTGGTTCTGTTGCCGTCCTCGTCAAGCGGGCGATTCGCGTACTTGCTTTGGTACTTTCTAGAGCTCATTGCGTCGGCAATGGATAGGCGGCGCATCAACTCAGCTCTAGTACCGCTTGTGTCTTCCTTGCGCACTTGCAACAGATCTCTGAGCTCCTGGATGCCGATGCTCTCGTCTTCGGTGTTCAATCGGGAGATGATGACTGACTTGTTTTCCTTCATGCGGTTCAGAAGCATACCGCGGGCACGGAGAATGTCGTGCAATTCATCGATGGTGCACATCTCGCGAGGCTCATCAGGAAAGATGCTGGTGGCTGTGTCGCCATCGTCGGCTCCAGAGGGCTTCGTCAGAGACGCAGCTTGCTCGCTAACTGTGCCGACTGCCTGGACCACACCAGAGAACAGTTCAGCACGCGCCTCGAGGGCAGCTTCGGCACTGGCGTAATCCTCGTTACGGTTCTCTTCCTCGGTGTTCTTAAAGGCATATCTGCTCTTGGGCTTGTAGCCTGGCTTGGTGCCTTCAGGCTCGGGAGTGACCCCACCGTTTCTCTCCTTCTTGCGGAGTATGGCAGCAACTTCCTTGGCGAGTTGCTTGTGAAGCTTTGTAAAGAACTTGTGTTTAGTCTCCTCGTACAAGCGAAGGTCGCGGGCCATGTTGACTGCACTCTTCTTACGCTCTCTGGCGACTGTGGCAGTGGTAACCTTGTTCTGACGATAATCCTCTTGTTCCTTTTTCTTCTGTGCCCGAATTGCATCTTGAGCTGCCTTACGTGCGCGAGCCTCGATCTTTGCGGGAGTATCGTTCTTCTTCGATTTCTTCTTTGCTTCGGCTGCGGCAGCGGCTTGCTCTGCTTCATCCCGCTTACGCTGCTTGAAGGCAGCAATACGCTCTTGACGCTCGCGAGCACGGCCTTCGGGATCGGGATCACTCTCAGGAGGGCATCGGGCAGTGCCATTGGCCTTGGCTTCAGAGCGCTCCTTGCAAGCCTTGGCTGAGTAACGAGCCCGAGCAAGACGCCTGTTCAAGTTTTGGGCAGTCCAGGTCCAGCGCTTCCGCTCAAGCTTCTCTAGCTCGACTTTGTACTTTTCTTCGGCAGCGGCTTCGGCTTCTTCGAGGAGTTCGTCCTGGTTGGTCAGTAAGTTGAAACGCTCGACACGGTTTGTGGTGACTTACTTCTCCCACGTGCCAGTCGGTAAGCTCTTCGTCGAGCAGCTTCTCCTCGTACTCTTGTGTCTTCTTGCGGATGCGAAGCCAACGGCACGAGACGCTTCCAGGCTCATACTTTGTAAACCCTTGAGCGCGGAGACGTTGGGCAATCGTCAAGTCATTGTACCCCTTCTGCTTCATGTCGACAATCATCTGATCTTCCTCATCAAGATCAACAGTGATAGGCTTAAAGCTTGGCGCGTACCCGCCTTCGACACGAGCGTTCATCTTGAATCTCTTATGGCGTTTGTTGGGCATGATCTCCTCTACAGCGACTCGCTTCTTCGAGCCATCGCCCATGAAAGGGTTTGCCTTGGGACCCTGTGGAGTATTAGCAATGCAGATTCAGTTCGAACTATGGGAGAAACTTACATTGCCGCCAACTTCATCGTATTCGAAGTCGTCTTCCTTCTTGACAACCGAGTTGAGAGCGTGGTTGTATGGGATGAGGACAGCGGTAGCTAGAGGCCAGAATAATTAGCCATGAAGATAGAATGCCACACGAAATTGCTTACCCTGTGTTCCAAAGAAGAGTTCCTCAGCGGGAGCGCCTGGTGTATCAGCCATCGTTCTGTTGTACGTGATGACTGGAGTGTAAGAGGTGTGAGAGGTGTGAGATTCAGTCGTGATCACGAGTCACGGCGCAGCGCGTGCAGATAATTAGTAGTGAGCTGCTGGAGAGAGAGAAGCAAACTGGCTGCTAAATACGCGAGTTGCGGCGCAGCGCGTGCAAATAGTTGGTAGTGGGCCGCTGAGAGAGAAGCAAATTGGCTGCTAAATACGCGAGTTGCGGCGCAGCGCGTGATAGTCCCCTGTAGTGAACTGCTGGAGAGAGAACAATCTGGCTGCTAAAAACGCGAGTCACGGCGCAGCGTGTGGAAGTTTTCTGTAGTGAGCCGCTGAGAGTGAAGCAAGTGAATCGTCTGAACACGCGAGTCACGGCGCAGCGTGTGAAAGTTAATAGTGGTGAGCCGCTGAGAGTGAAGCAAGTTGGTTCTCGAGCTCTCTCCCTGGCCAGAGAGGCCGACCAAACTATCTGTCAAAAGACAAGATGATTTTCAGATTTGAGTGATTGTCCAGAGAGAGAGGTCAACATTGCTTGCTCTCTGCGGACATTTACTCGTTCCCGAAAAACTTCTTGCATTTTGACAGGCATTTTCGAAGCCCCGCAGGGAAGAGGAGAGAGTCGAGTTGCCCCTGATTCTACCTATAATTTTTAGCATCTCCAGGTACAGATTGACTTCTGATTTATATATCAAAATGCACAATGATTTTCGTGTCAGGGTGGTGGTCCAGAGAGAGCAGGTCCAATTGCACGCTCTCAGTGGACATACACTCAATTTTCAAAATCATCTTGCATTTTGACAAGCATATTCGAGACCTCGCAGGGTAGAGGAGAAAGAGACGATTTGCCCCTGAGGGATTCGAGCCCAACATTTTCAGCATCTCCAGCTGCCGATCGATGTCCAGAAAATATCTGTCAAAATGCACAATGATGTTTGTTTCAGAGTGGTTGTCCAAAGAGAGTCCGGCCGATACACGCTCTCAGTGGACAATTGCTCAATCACCAAAAACATCTTGCATTTTGACAGGTATATTCAGAGCCCTGCAGGGGAGAGGGGAGTCCAGTTTTGGTGCAACTAATCATAGGCTCACGAAGTTTGACAGGAAACGAAGTTCACCGAAACCATCAAACAAAGCAAACAGCCTCCCAACCACCTAAATTACGTATATCTTCTTCTACACCCATACGATTCCCGTACACCTTCTCACCATTTTCCTATCGCAGCTCTATCATCGTCCTCATCTTCAAGTGGCAAACTATTGATTCGGGCCGTCTTTCCGTCGGTAGCCTTTCTAGCAGTCTCGAATCTCCTCTTTTTTCAGCCGATACCTGCACCTCCAACATATGTCACGAAACTCAAACATGATCTGAGAATCATTCGATCATTCCATGCTGCAGAGGTGAAGTGGTAGTAGCTTTGGCGGCCCGTTGCATGAATATCTAAAGCACGATGGTTGGAGACTGAGATGGCACGAGCATGTTCCCTCACAGAGCTAACGAGTAGGTACATATCAATACGAGCTCGACTGCGAACAGGTGGGTAGTAATAGGTAACGGTATAACTGATTGTGTAAGAGCTCAAGCAAAGGCACATGCACATGCATGGTCGAGAAGCATGGACAATAGTCCTGTTATACTTTATACTGACATTTGAGGAACTAATGGTCCATCTCACACCGAGCTAGCTGCTGGAACACCTTGTACCTTGTTGACTCCGCTCAAGCAAATCGTTCCCTGATACCTCTAGCGGCTCTTGGGGTCTCATCCTGCCGTCGACAGGACTGCAGGAAGTCTGCACGAAGCCTTCTCACCTGCGCCTTTATACTCTGCAAGTGAGTGGGAAGCCGGACTTGGTCGATCAGAGTTCTCCCGGTTTCATCTTTTGCTCCCGGAAATCGTTTTCCCTTTGCTCACCTCTTGAACATGGCCAACGTTACCATTACACGTAGACGTCAAAGGATCGTACGTGGCAAGTCGCAAGCACGTTCCTCCATTCTCTTCACGAAGGACAGCGGGATCAGAAATATATCCCATCCAAAGCGTTCTCAGAGCTTTCACCAATCAAGTCCTTGTACGACTTCGGATAGTAACATCGTCCGAGGACCTAAAGCGGGGTGGCAAGATTGTGCATCAGTCATGTCAGCAACCGTTCATCTGCGGCAAATGATACAACACTGTCTCGGGCGGTGGTTGCAGAACATCAAGGATGACGAACCGTCCATGAAGCGTCCGGATCAAGCGTTCTGCAGTTGTATCCGGATAGCTGCAGCTCCCGACTTGGGACTTTTCGGAAACTTTTTATGATAGATCGCCACCGTGCTGTTCTTCTTCCTGGCAAAGTAAAATTGCGTGGTCAATCAGTGGACGAAAGCGCACCCTGGTCATAAGCAAAATTTCGGATCCGCTGTTGGCGTCACCACGACGTCTTCGCTGGTCCCAATCAATGCCGAATGATCATGAGCGAGCCAACGATTAGCATGGAATTCCTTGTTTAGGTCGCAGTGAAATCGATACGACTGACAGCTGGCGTCTGCAACGACGGAGAAAATACTCGAATTTCACAGTACGTTCCGTCGTGGTGCTTCGTTACAGAAGAGGATAAGGATGACGGAGACGAGTATAAATGTCGGCAGGTCCGCAGCTCCACTCTCAACTATTCAACCCGACATTTGGAGCGACTCCAGAATATTGCCCTACTTTCCTACTCATCTTACTCCCTTTACTCATCCTGCTTCCTCAACCCTCTACTCATTCTACTTCCTCAACCCTCATCTCGAAGATAACAAGGCCCACCATGTCCAGCCCTCTCTCGGCTGAGAGTGACGCACTCGGGTGGTACGATATCACCAAGACGTACTGCATCATCGGCATCGAGTCAAGCAACACCGGCATTCTAGACCGCCCCGAGAATGATCGTTTCGTTGCCCAGATCCAGCCCATGACTGGTCTAGGAGATGGCTTCGACGAAGAAGAAGGAACACAATCTGGACTCGCGTTGACATTTGGCATCGACACGTTCACCGACGTGACCGAGGGCCATGTCTTCGGACGGGATGCTGAAAAATGCGACATTTTGCTGGACGAGGAGGATGGCGACAAAATTGATGATGTGCACTTTCGAGTGCAGTTGGATTACACGCAGAAGATTCCCGAGCTGGATGTCTACAACTGTAGCGCAAAAGGCACTAGGGTCGATGACAAACTGCTTTCTGGAATCGGGCAAAGAGCCAGAGTCTACCAGGGCGAAGTCGTCACAATCAAGGCTGGAAGCATATCACTCACACTATTATTCCCCTTCCTAGACCTCAACAACCGGAAAACCCGCTCCAGATGGGCAGAACTGCGAACAACAGCATGGTCCCTCCTCCGCCCTTCCGTCCGTCAAGCCTTGATCCCCCACGACGCCCGCCAACTCTACCTCGACGCAGAAGAAGACAGCATATGGCTAGACGCGCGACCCTTCCGCCTCGAAACCGGCAGCATGACCGTCACCCTCGCCAAAGGCAGACAAAAGCAAAAAACCGGCTTCCCCGTCGTACTCAAGAAACTGCGCGACAGAAAGGGAGACGCCAGAGAAGAGCGCATCAACATTGGCGAAACGGCAGCCATGACACGCGTCCGTCACGAAAACGTCGTTTCCGCTTTTCGCGAACAGTGGCCGCAAGGAAATGTGGTTTTGGTCGAATACACACCTCACTCCAACATCAGCGAGTTCATACGCAATCACAATGCTATGAGGTTGAAAGAAGACGCCGTGATGGATTTGGCACTGCAAACCTTGAATGCGTTGTCTTATCTGGGTTCTCAAGGGATTTCCCACCGCGATCTCAAGCCTAGCAAAATCATGGTCTTCCGAACTGACCCTCCGCTTTTCAAACTCACGGAATTCGGCGGTGAGGATTTGATAGATGCGAGGAGTTATCTCAACGACCGCATTGCAGACGATACAATCGACTACATCGCCCCCGAAATCTTCGAACGCGGCGCCGGAGCCCTTCCCTCCAAAACCGATGTATGGAGTTTAGGCATAATCATGTGGGAATTGTTGGTCGGCAGCACACCGGTGCCATTCTTGGAAGATATGAATTACATGTCTTGCTTCCGCGCGATTCTGAATTGGCAACCTAGAGTGAAAGAGTTGCAGGAATATGGGGTCAGTGATGAAGGTCAGGAATTGGTTATCAGGATGGTGGAGAGGGTGCCGAAATTTAGACCTGATGTTGAGGTTTTGAAGGGGGATGAGTGTTTTGATTATTTGGAGTATGTGAGGAAGAATGAGCCTTGCGAGTGAGTCGATCCTTCCAACAAACTCGTTCGAAACGGATATGCTGACTTCTCCGTCTAGTCTGCAAGATTGCTTGCTGTGAAGCAACATTCGATGAGATACAGGCGGTGGAGATCTCCTTTCAACCAAAAAGCATGGGTATACTGATAGCATTACACTGCTTTGGCGTTTCGTTCGGATCTTGGGTGGTCATGACTGGCATAAACCAATATCAAATTGCCTTCGGGAACGCATACATAGTGACCGGTAATCGATAATCAATAATCAAGACCCAAAATTCTTCCATTCAACAACCACCCGCCCTACATGCCCTCCCCTAGTGCCACCAACAAGACCATAATTTTTGATTGTTTACGGCTACCTGGATTGTGGCTTTGTAGTGCACCAGAGCGAACAAATGGGACCAATGATTTAGCAGTGGGCATGAACAGCAGCAATCACACGAGTGTTCAGCACAAGACCGAGAGACAGATACATTCATGATGAAAAAGGATCGCTCAATGCAATCATCGATACAATAAAGTTACATGTTTTTCAAAGAGCCAATGCGGAATCCTCCTCTGCGTTCGTCGTCGGGGGCATGATAGAAGTCGGAAAAGTCGTAAGAAAATGAAGCGGGTCTTGTAGAAAGTCAAGACAAATCAAGGCTGTCTGTCAGCGCCACCGTGGCCAGACCTGTCAAATAGAGTCAGCAACTTGTCAAGCAAGTATTGGAGTAGAAGATGAGAAACATACCAGAATTCCTTGCCAACCTTGTCACCCTTCTTGCTCTTGTCTTCTCCAAGCTTCTCGTTGGCCTGGTCGGCTCTCTCGTCCATTTCCTTGTTATGCTTCTTGACGTCCTCAGGAAGGTCTTTCTCGGCAGGTGCAGGGGCGTCGCTCTTATTGAGCGCAGGCTTCAAGCCTTTTGTCGACTTGGGGTGCTCCTCACTCATTCTTCTGGCCATGGTGGAGAAGCTCTTCTTTTGTTGCTTGGCTGCATCGGTGTTGTTGCCAGTGCTGGTGCCCTTAGTGGCGCCGCCACTACCTTGGCCGACCTTGGGAGGTGGTGGGCCAGGGTGTTCCTTGTCGGCTGAGGGGTTTGCGCCTTGTGCTTGAGGGTCCTCGCCCTTGGGATCACCCTTGCCGCTACCGTAATCTGAGGTGGCCATTCTTCTGGCCATGGTGGAGAAGCTCTTCTTCTGTTGCTTGGCTGCGTCGGTGTTGTTACCGGTGCTGGTGCCCTTGGTAGCACCGCCGCTGCCTTGACCGGCCTTGGGTGGAGGAGGACCGGGATGCTCCTTGTCGGCGGAAGGGTTGGCTCCTTGCTCCTGAGGGTTCTCGCCCTTGGGATCACCCTTACCACTGCCGTAGTCTGAGGAAGCGAAGCGTCTGCCGCTGACGCTCATGGCGGGGCTGCGGACAAAGGCGCGAGGGGCATTGCGGACGAAAGTAGTGCGTAGAGAATTCATGATGGTTGATGTGATGTTTTGGTTGTAAGGAAGGGAAAGAGGAAGACGAGAATTGGAAAAACAATTGAAGCAATCGCGTATCGACCCTGCGGGAGAAGCATGACATAGCTAGAGCTTGCCCAGGTGAGCTTCCACGCATGGTGACATCATGGCTTTCTCCACAACGCTCGACCCTGTCAGCCAGACCACGATCAGCCATCGTGAAAAGCTTCTTCTAGATCGGGCGTCCTGGAAATGCTATCATCTTGACTATCAAAGTGATCAGCTGGCAGTCTGCTACGATGATTGTACGAGGCATGTTGTTTAGTCAATCTTCACGGTTCAAGGGAAGCTTGACCAAGAAACGGATTGGAAGGCACGCTTGATGCAGTAGATTTCCAATGCAAGAGTTATCCTGCTCAGACTCATATATTCAACAGGTACAACGTACAACTCTGACCCAAAGTAAAAGATAAAAACAGCTCGCTATGTCAAAACGCTATGCAATCAATCCAATGCAAGAGTGGCCTGCTCAGAGAAGAAGCTCATCATCAAGCATACTGCCTTCTACTTCCCAAGCTTGACTATCACTCCAAGTATGTATTTTCTGAGCACTTTCTCCAGTATGCCACGCCTGCGCAGTGCTCTCTTCCCTCCATTGTACATCATCCGCAGCATTACTACTCGCGTAGTACGCTGACCTTGGCCCCGGAGGTCCAATCTTGACTTTCGCAGCCGAACCCCAAGCGCCAGGACTAGCAGGGTAGTACTTGTATTTCTGCTGGCCCAAAACGATTTTCCACAACCACACTGCTGAAGATACAAGTGGTGATAGTATCGGCATCAAGGGCCGTGATACCAGAGTGGGCAAAACATAGGGGAAACGTGGCGCGTGTGGATCTACACCATATCCGCGCATTCTAGTCGCGTATCTGGGAGGGCTGACAATGGAGCTGAGGATCCATTCGGTGAGGAGCCAGGTCCAGAACGTTGTGCATAATAAGCCGAGCCAGGTGAGTCGGAAGCCCAAAGATGCTCGAGCATCGCGACGGAAATACCAGCCCCAGTATTCGTTCCAGGCAGCGCGAAGCACACTGGTTGGACGACCACATTGAGCACACTGTGTGCCTGTCGTATGCTGATGAATGTTTTGGACGTTGTTCATTCGAGGTTTGGAACCTGTGGATGCGGATGCAATAGCTTCATCCAACGCAGTATTGTGTTTGGCTTGTGGTTCGGGTTCTGCTTTGGCACTTGTGCCTCCCATTCGTTTCTTGAGACCTTCTAAAGCAAACCATCTCTGCCGAAGGTCCCTGTCTTGTTGTGATGTTGGTGCTGTGTCTACCGCTTCTTTCTCTTGTTCTTGGGGCCTTTTCTCGTTGTCTGTATGAGTCGTGTTCTGCTTTTCGGCAGACTTTGAAGACTCCGGCTGAGCAGAAGGTACGTCGGGAAGATCAAGCCTCATGGTATTATCAGCAGATGGAGCCATCACCTCCTCCAAACTGGCAATAGTAGAATCGCCAAGCGTGGGATCGTCCTCTTCCCTTCTCTTGCCATCGCGAATATCCTTGAGGACGGCGTCCAAGGCAGAGGCTGGTAGATTCGGCTCGCTGATTGTTCGCTGATGGGAACTTTCTGCAATTGGTTGGAGGGAGTCGGACGTTTGACGCTTGGTCTGAGTTATTGTAGAGGCGCTCGATTTCCTGGCAGTCTGCGGCGTATCGACCCAGGCGCCCATGACCACGGGTGTTTTCGCAGGCAGTTGTCGCTCGGCTGGCCGTGAAGGAGTGACCAGAGGCTCTGAAGAGGCAGGTTCTGAATACGCAGGTTCTGGGCCTCTAGGCTCTGGAATCTCTACTACTTCTGGCGCTTGCGACGAGTCTCCTTGTTCGACATAGACAAGTTCAGGCCCTCTGACAACTTCAGGAGCTTGTGGAGAGTCGCCTCTGAACAGCGATCGCGTAGATTGTTTCGGGTGTTTATCTGACCAAGCAGTTTCCTGGCGGCTAGCAATGTTGACTGGCGCGGGATTTTGGGCAGAGGTAGGTGAGGGCGAAGCACTTGGAGTCCTTGACAGCCTTTTAAGCAATGCCAGGGAGTCTGTCTTTCGCTGTGCGGGTCGTGGAGTAATAGAAGGCATGGATGCTGAGGCTTCGACCGTCTTGTAAAGGGAGCGCGCGGAATGTCGTGGTTCTTGTGGGATGTTCTCCTTGTTGGAGACGGACCTTCTGAGTCCTTGGGCCGAGCTAGGTGCAGTGTATCTGTCTCGCTGCGAAAGCGATATTGTCTCATTTGTCGACTGCTGGTGTGCTTGGCGGCGTGTGGACGATGTGGCGCGGCTCTCGTATGTGTTAATTTCGCGCTCACGAATTTGATCAATGGTCAAACGGGATCGCGAGGGTACGCCAGGTGTGGAGGCCAGTAGGGAGGCAGCACTGAAATCCTGGTCTGGGTCCCATTGATCAATATAGCTGTCCTGCTGTTCGACTATCGCCTGCTTCGACACGACGTGGGCGCGTCTCTGGGCTGGAGAGACATGAGGCGGCGAGTGCAAGGAAGCATTCGCAGCATCGGCCCAGTCTATGTTGGGACTTGAATGTATGTTGCTCGGACCCTCATCATGAATGGAGCGCATCCAGGAGTGATTGGGTCTTCCTTTTCTTCCCCATGCTCGCGGCGGGTTCAAGGGCGGGTCGGAGGCGGTAGAGCCGGAGGCACTAGCAGGATGGTGTGGTTCGGGAGAGTATGAAGAAGGATTGTGAAGATTGTTGCGTTCGAGGTTGTCGAGGTTCAGAGCGGCGCGAGGCAGAGGTTTAGCTTTCCTAAAGGCTTGCGACTGGGTCAAGGTCTGGATGCGCTGGGCGTCTTTTGTATGCTGAAGCAGTTTGCGACCAAATTCGTCCGAGCCGTCCAGAGAGCTGAAGTCGGAGAAGTTGGATGCCTCATCGTAGTGCGACATGGCCGCGACGACTTGTCGACGAGTTTCGAGCGTCGAGGCGCGTTATGAATTGGATTGATTATTGATGTTTATGGCAGCATGCAGCATTGACTGAGTGTTTTCACGTCCAACCTGCCGAGTAACATGGTCTGCTATACTTCATACCCACAAAAGAAGATGATGCGACCAGGAATTGAGCGAGGCGACGATTGGTATAGAATGTCTTGTCGAGTTGGAAAGTTGTTGTTGACGTCTTTGGCTTTGTTGATGCCTTTTCCGTTGTCCAGGGTCACATTCGAGGTCCGAGCTCGGCACCCCACGTCGTCGTCGGAGCCATGGCGTAGACACGCCCGCCCATAGCGACAGCAGCCTGACGACTTGAAGACTTCCAATCCACCTCCCCTCACATACCGCAACCATGGCTCAAGTCAACTGGCGCTCAATCGACATCGACGCTCTCGATCCCGAATCCTCATCCAACTTCGACCTCTCCACCTTGACTCCAGCTGTCCAACCCATCAGCCCACAAGACGTACAAGCCCTCAGCGGTCAGATCAGACAACTATGGCGCGGAGGTGATGCTGAAGGTGCTCTCCGTGGTGCCTTGGAAAATGCTCCATATGGAGCCGATGCTCAGTCAAAGGACTCCTACTTGCAGACTGTCACCGAGGTCTTGCAACAAGTCCGCACCGCCGACGTTGGTCCTTTACTGCAACGCATCTACACATCTGAGGGTGGATCAGAACTCTGCGATGTCTTGATGAAGTACCTGTAATTCTACCCTTGGTATCAAGTCTCGTCAATGTATACTAATCCTTCCCAGCTACAAGGGCATGGCAAGCGGTGCTTCCACCAGCAACCCCTCCAAGAACGTCACACCACAAGTCACCGGTTTCTCACAGGTTCAGCCTCGCAACACTGCCGAAAGTCAAGGTGGAAACATGGGTGTCTTCTTGAGTTGGCACGAAAAGGTAAAGCCTCTCACCTGGCCTAGTCATGACATCTCTTACTGACGTGATTTTCTACAGGTAATTGAAATCGCAGGCCCCGGTACCATCGTTCGCGTCATGTCAGACAGGAGAACTGTCTAAACCTGCCAATCATCCATGCACATTACGAAAATACCCAACTAGAACTTTCTTCATATCAAACATCAGCCAATTCGATCCGTCAGCATCAAAATTGCGGCCAGCCGCGACCAGTACGGAGACTTTGCTTGATCAGGGAAGCTGAATCATCACGATGGCGAAAGATGAACAAAAGTGTGCTTGAAGGTGTAAATCTGGGCATTGAAGCTTTCTCATTATTCTTCATGCCAAATGTATGCTATGATTCTGTCGTCAAAGTTCCTCCAAAGAAAAGACGCCGTGCATGCAGTTTGAAAATCAACTCTAATGGGTATCTGCTGCAACCAACAAAACAAAATCAAACAATTTCCCGTCATTAAACCAATCCGTGGATATGGTCATCGTCATTAATAAATGTCATCGACTTCTCGCTCCAAGCGAGCTTCTGATTCATCGTCCCGCTGGGCCCTGGTTTAGGTGTGAGCAGGGTTGACAGCAGGTGCGCTGGAGTCAAAGCTGTGGTGGTTGCTCTGCATCTCCATTGCGGGCTCCTGAGTACGAATAGGCTCGTGAATGTGGGCAGGCTGGGGGTGGTTGGGGGCGAGGGTCTCGGGTTGCTCGCCAGTCAGGGGGTTGGTCAAGGGCTTCTCCGAGGGCTGGCCATTGACAAAGTTTGACTCAACATCGATGTTGTTCTTCTTGGCCTCGCGAACATGAGTGCTCCAGGGACCCATCTTCTCATCATGGTTCTTGCCGACGACAAGGATGACGGTGCTAGCGATAACGAAGATCCAGCCGATCCAACCAAACACGACCGAAGTGACGATACGGGCGCTGTGCTTGTAATCGAGAACAATCTTGCCGTTCTCCGTAACGAGTCTGTTTCCTTCCGCTGTGCTCACACCGGTCACGTATGCGCTGTGAGTAGCGACGATGACGGTCATGGCGATACAACTGGCAAGGTGGATGAAGATACCAGCAATGGCCGAAAGCTTCCAGCCAAGTCTGACACCGTGATCCTCATGTCTCTCGGGCCAGATCAAGTCGAAGAAGAAAGCACCACCAAAGATGGTGGCAACGTAGATGCCAGCGAAAATGTTGTAAGAAGCAACACCAACATAGTCGTTGTTATACTCGTTGGCGGGAGCACCATGCGATTGAATGTACTTCTGCTGGCTAACATATCTGGAGAGAGCATCGGTTCCGAGAGATTCTGACACAACACAGAAGATCATGGCGAGTTGATAAACGATGAACTTTGTTCTTCTCAGATGGTAGACTTTGTTCCACATGTTTGCATTGCCGAACTTCGACCATGTGAACTCGCTGAAGGGCAAGCCGAAGATGACGGGCGCCATCTTGATATGTTGTGAGGGGTGAGGTTGATCGAGAGTTGATGTGATCTATGCAACGTTCCTGGTAGAGGTATATAAGAACAATAGAAGGTGGCGAAGTATGGTTGCGTGCTGCCGATATGATTGATTTACAATCGTAAGTTGAAGACGGCAGTCGGCAAGGTAGATGGTCCGAGGTATGAAACGGAAGAGGAAAGTCTGATGGAGTGTGGGAGAAGGGCGAGTTTAAGAAGGGAAACAGCAGTTCATCATCTCCGTACTCCAAGGGACCACCCTCGTAATCCCACGCCTATCTAATTCGCAAAGCTTGCTAATCCGACCAAATTTTTCCTTGCGGCCGTGAAACCCCGTCGTCGCTTGACGCAGCGCGTGTAAGCGGATCGGTCGTTGATGAGCTTATTTTTCGGATGGCTTGCCGATCCTCACGTCAGAGGCTTAACCCGCGAGGACATCTCCATACGATTGGACCTCGAGCACACCTCAGAGCCTCATAAAAAGCTTTTGTCAAGAAACATTCGCCACCTACATATACCAAGCTCAAAAGTAGCTTGTCACTGCAATCCTTCTCTCTTGTTCCCGGATGCTGTTTTGTCAATTCGACTTTCGTTTCGGATGCGATCAATTTCATAGCCATCCAAGCACAGACGATCTTCAGCCTCCTCGAAAATCGACGTCAGTGGACCCACCTGTATGCGGCAGAGCCCAGCAGTGAATCACAACAAAATTGTCATGACGGAAGCGGATTCTTGACCGTAGGAGGTGCTAAGCAGAGAAACTACTCTTGTCCAATCTCTAACGTCTCATCATTTCGATGATCTGTCTGTATCTCCACACAGTCTTCAGAGATTTACAGATCAACTCCCGAATCGTGATCATATGGCTCGGTGGTACTATGTGTGCCTTGGACCCTAGGGTGGTTGACTGAAGTAATGAGACAACTACGCGGCATTTGTTCTCCTACAAGTTGGTTGTCAAGGGAGTGATTCCCTCCAGACATCATTCAGTCAGAAGCAGAAGAATACCAAAGGCCTTGTTTTTACAACATGCAGACCCCTGGAGTCGGTTGCCATGCGGAGACGTTGGCGGCCATGCCGACCCTTCGACCAACAACGGCGGAATAACATAGCGAGTGGCCTTCAACTAGTGTCGAGACCTGAGCCCTGCGTGCTGCGTGCTGCGTTTCCCGCGAGCCAATTCAAGTTGCTTCAACCAGCAGAAACATGAACATTGAAAGAGCACTTTTCGACAATCCTGACAGAACGGTGGACATCGTAGCTTTTCATGTTTGCCGCGATGGTCTGAAGACTATGTTCAGATACGCGCGAGCTCACTGCAGCCATGCCTAACTCCGTCCGGCTCGGAATAAATTGGCCATTTATGAGCTGTACCATGTCGAAACAGGAGAAGGCATCCGCAATGACTGCACGCTGCTTGACATAAGTGCTGCCACTCAATTCTGATGCGCTTAGTCGACGTTGACAGACCGAACGCGAAAACCAATGGCTTGCAGAGAACTATCTATCGTGGTTCTCTGTGAGGGCGGAAAGATGCTGTTCGAGGAATATTGATGCATCTGCCGCCACTATTCCAAGTTCGTTCCGAGAAACAATGTGATCGACGACTATGGTATACACCAATGTGATCTCCGCCAAAGCGAGGTTCGATGGCAGTAGTTGTGTCATGCATAGCGACTTCGCGGCAAACATCGAGCGCTGCAGTCCACCGCCGTCATCAGCGAGGCATACACATGGCCACTGGGCGGACGTTTTCGTCTTTCAATGTTCTATCCTAACACAATCGCAATCAACCAGGTGACAGCTGGGAGTGCAGAGTCAACGCACCTTCGTCGCTCATGCATCTGAGCCGGATACTTCGCACTGCGATCAGTTGGTTGAAGTTGCACAACATTGTGTGGTAAGGTAACCGTCATGGTTCGACGTTGACATGGCGCCATAAAACCAGAAATGAAGTGGCTGGTTGATGCCAAGACATTAACACGACACATGTCAAATGTTTGGATCGAGACGCGCGGGGAACTCTGGACTCTGGGGTCAGGCTAGAAACGCATCATATATTAAGCAGAGAAATGGGTAGAAATGATTGAAGGGGAGATGTGTGAACATTGGACTGCTGGCCTGTGGTCTCTATTGAATGGCATTGATAATTCTAGAAAGTGTCAGACTCGGAGTGTTCTTGGTGCTGCAGAGAACAAAGCAGAAATCAAGCTCGACAACGGGTTACGTCACTGGTGATCATGGATGGCGTTTTTGAGGTAGCTCCAGCTTTGCTCCCATCAAACAAAATCCAACGCGTGCCTCCTCCTTCCGTCCTTCTCATCAACCCATACCTAAGTTTCTTTGGTATTCGCAGATATGAGATTCAATTTCGCAACCGCCGCCGTTCTCGCTCTCGGCGCGCAGTCCGTTACTGCCAGCACATGGTTCAGCAAGGCTGGTAAGTGATGAATGTTTGTTGATGACAGCTGGCTCGCAACCCTTCTGTACACTGGGTGCGCTTCTGCGCGCTCCGTGGACGATCTGTGATGGGCGGCACAGCCTTCCGACATGGCCATTGAGCCACATCGACACTGCATGCTGAGGATTGAGGCTAACAAATGTTTAGCCTACAACAAGTGGCATGAGACCGAGTTGGAGAGATGGCTCTCTGACCACGATGTCCCTTACCCCACCCCTGCCGACCGCAAGGACCTTGTCGACCTGGTCAAGAACAACTGGGACGACAAGATTGCTCAGCCCTACAACAGCTGGGACACCAAGCAGCTCCAGAACTACATCTCCAGCTCCGGCCAAGAGATCAAGAAGGGTACCGAGCAGAACAAGGACAGCCTTGTCAGCCAGGTCAAGTCGTACTGGCATGAGACTGCCGACCAAGCCTCGGACGCCTATGCGTCGGTCCAAGACTGGGTCTTCGACAGCTGGACCGACTCGCAGATCAAGTCTTTCCTCGACTACCACCACATCCCTAACCCCTCTCCTCGCACTCGCGACACCCTGCTCCACTCTGCCCGCTCCAACTACCAGTCCGTCGCCAAGAAGGCCGGTGAGACTACCGCTTACCCTGGCAACTGGCTCTACACTCAGTGGTCCGACTCTGATCTCAAGGCTTGGCTCGATGAGCGCGGCATCCCTGCCCCTCAGCCCAGCTCTCGCGACAAGTTGATTGCTGCTCTCCGCCGTAACTCCCGTACCGCTGCCAACCAGGCTCAAAAGGCCGCCGCCTCTGCCTCACAGTCCGCTGCCGGCGCCCAGCAGTCTTTGTCTGACCAGCTCCTCAACTCCTGGAGCGAGAGTCAGCTCAAGCAGTGGTTCGACAAGAACGGCATCAAGGTCCCCCAGGGCTCCAAGCGCAACGAGTTGATGGCTCTTGCCCGCAAGCACAGCGCTAAGCTCTCCGGTGACAACGTCTCTGCCTCGGCTTCTTCCCTCTACGGCGAGGCTTCCAAGTCGGCTTCCTCTGTCTACAATGCCGCCTCTGGTGCTGCCGGCAGCTCTGCCTCCTCCTTGTCCGGCGCTGCCGCCAAGTCTGCCTCTTCTGCTTCCGGTGTCTACGGCAACTCTGCCTCTTCTCTCTCGGGTGCTGCCGCCAAGTCTGCCTCGTCCGCATCCAATGTAGCCGGCAGCCAGTTCGCATCCGCCACTGACTCAGCCTACGGATCTGCTCAGTACTGGTTCGATTGGGCCAAGGCTCAGGTCGGTATTGGTGGTGAGCAGGCCAAGTCTTCGCTCGCTTCCATCTCCAGCGTTGCCTCTGCTTCCGCTTCTTCCCTTTCCAGTGTCGCTTCCGTCTCTGGCACCTCTGGCTACAGCGCTGCTACTGATGCCGCTGGCTCTTCTGCCTCTTCTGCTTCCAGCGTTGCTGCCAAGTCTGGCAACAGTGCCTACGATGCCGCTGCCGCTTCTGCCAAGTCAGCCACTGATGCCGCCGGCAAGTCTGCCTCGTCCCTCTCTGGCGCCGCCGGCAAGTCTGCTTCATCTGCATCTAGCGCCGCCTCGGTCGCTGCCTCCAAGTCCTCTTCCTCTCTCTCCAAGGAGGCTGCCAAGTCTGCCTCTTCCGTTTCGGCTTCCGGCCCCAAGTCTGCTAGCTCCGCTGCCAGTGCCGCCTCCAAGGCTGGTGCCGGATACGCCCAGCAGGCCGCCGATGCCGTTCAGGAGAACGCCAGCTCGGCCAAGCACAGAGCTTCCGAGGCTGCCCAGAGAGCCACTGACTACGTCAAGGAGGAGCTCTAAGCTATTCCGTTCATATATCCACCAACCCCAGCAAAGTAAAAGGCGAGATGAATCTTTACGAATCATGATGAGTTGAGGAGGAAAATGACGGTCTCTGTACTTTTATCCTAGTTCAACGACACTGATGACCCCCCAAAAAGAGGGATTATTTGCTACTTTGCTTCTCTCCCCTTAGGTAGCTTTCAAGAATGAATTTTCTTTATTCGTTATATTCTGTTCGTAATGTCTGTTTTCGTGATGCTTGTATTTAGTGTGTGATGTAGCCGATCCTGTTATGTATCTTGTCATCACATCGTGGTGTGTTGAACAACGAGCGGCTCTCAAGCATCAATGTCATTGCTCCTCAGACCTGACATGTTCCTTGCTAACGTGCACAGATGAGCTCGTTTTACTTAAACAGGATCTTCGCACATGTACTTTACAGAGAATGTTTGCAGAGCGACTGCCCTGTATTCACATCTGAGGCTGTTGAGCGCATCACCCTGTCTTCTCCTTGTTGTCACCACCTCCCAACCCACAAATGTGTCTGAGCCGCAATCTATGGCTTGCTTGCTGATCTCTGAGGGCTTGGGAATCTTAGACAGGTGCTGGTGAGAGGTTGGTTGTGTTCAATTCGATGTTGATGTTCGGATTCGTGTTTGCAATGATTCACGCGTTCGAAATATCTGTTGCTGAAGAATTGACGGAGGACAAAACGCAAACTTGACAGGCGAAAGGGACGACAGTACAGGAAAGGGTATCGAGCGAGGCAGATCTTATTCGACTATAAAATGTATGGCTGCACTTACGATCGCACGGGTAAGGACATATCCAAGATGGGGACATGTCTAACCTGGAAGGTATGGTGTGGACAGGGTTACTACCCACAGACTGAGTGACAGCAATTTCCAGACCATTCTTTGCAGACGTTGAATACATTTCAAGCTCCAGTCATCTCATGAGTTCAAGCGATGTCATCTCATAGATCAAAGCTATATAATAATTGTACCCATCATAATCGTAAAGCTACGTCGAGCCAACACCACCCATGCAATTCATCAGCATCAATCATCATCCATCCATCAATACCTCTCAATCAACCACGCATGCCTTTCCTTCTCTTCCATCCCATCGAGCATTTCCTTTTCAGCTCTCTTCATAACAATGAAATCATCAATCATCTTCTCATCTATACCCCTCTTCAACACTTCGTCCTTCTCAAGTTCGTCCAGCGACTCATCAAGCGATACAGGCATCTTTGTCGTAATACCCAATTCCTCGCGTTGGGTGTCGGTCAGTGCTGCAGGATTGGCGGTGCAATCTTTCATCTCCATCTGCCTGCCCTCTTGTACACCGCCAAGGCCGGCGGCAAGCAGAGCGGATAAAGCGAGGTAGGGGTTTGCGAAACCATCCAGACAGCGGATTTCCCATCGTCCTTGTTTAACCCTGCGCAATGGTGTTTCACGATTCTGCGTTCCCCAAGCCACCCAAGCCCCACTCGTCCACATGTTATCCTTCACACGTGCATAACTAGCAGTGTTCGACAGCAAGAATGCACACATTGAAGGTAAATGCTCAAGCACGGCTGCGAAGAAGGAGAGTTCTTTCTTCTCCAGATCTTCTGAGGAGAGTGCGGAGGAATTCAGGGAGAGGTGTACATGTTGGCCTGATCCCACGGAATTAAGAGGGACAGGGTGAAGCGTAGCGCGTAGACCGTGGAGACGAGCGATTTGGTGGATGACTTGACGGGCTTGGATGAGTGTATCGATGGCCTGGAGGATAGGCAGAGGTGGTAGTACGAATTCGTATTGTCCGGGTCCGGATTCGGAGTGGAATTGCTGAATGTTGATGCCGATGTTTGCGAGCTCGTCGGCGATCTCTGCAAGCACTGGTAGTGCAATGTCGAATTGTTCGGGGGTGAATGTACCCCAGGCGTGATTTGTTGTCCATGGGATGTATTGGTTCTCCGTACCTTTCTTCAGGAATACGACTTCGATCTCGAAACCAGCCACAAGGTCGATACCGTGATCGTTTGAGAAGCGATCTGTCAGCATCTTGAGACTGTTTCTCGGGCAGCAGGTGGATGGTCGGCCATCTTCATTGGCAAAGGACGCTATCGTGGTCGCAGATGCAAGTGCATCTTTCGAGTGTGTGAGCCTCAAGGTCGACATGTCGGGCTCCACGTAAAGTTGGCCGGTGGAGCTGACCGCCGAGGTAACATGGTCATTCTGAAGGGTGCCCGTGTTGCCTCGGGAAATGCCTATCCTTTCGCCTTCTGTGACGAGACGTCGGAACTCGGCAATTGGTAGCATGCGAGCACGCAAAGTAGCAACATAGTCAAGCCATTGTACGTAGACAAACTTCAAGTCAGAATTTTGGTCTGTGAATTTCGTGAATGCATCAAGGTCGTATAGCTTCTCATGTGCCTCAGGTTCTCTCCACGGTAATTGTAAAGGCTGAGGAGCTTGCATGATTCTAGCTTCGCGGTTGCTCTGTGCCCTGGTTCGTCGTGGTTGCTCACTCTGTTCAAGATAAGTCAGCGTCTAGAATGATTATGCAATTGAAAACGTCCCTGGAGATCATATCATATTCTCTACTTCCATCCCTGTCGGATAGTCTCGGGATGTGCGTTCATCTGTGAGTCTTACTGGTTCTATCTCTGGAAGGTCTACATCGAGATTGTACACTCGTTTCGCGTTGTTGAAGTAGATGGCCTTGGCTGCATCGATGGCTTGCTCGATCGACAGATCATCGTTTTCCACATAGTCTACTATAATCTTCTCAAATGCTTGTCTGAATTGCTTCAGTGCTAGCCAGTAGACTTCGCCAAAGTGGTGAGCGTCGGTGGAGAAGAGCAGTTTCGAGAAGGGAGTGATCTCCATGCACTGACGCAAGATGGTCTCTTGACCGTTCCTGCTGACTTGAGGGAAGACTTCGCCAAGGTCGAGGTACACATTCTTATAGACTGTTGCGAGGTAGCCGGCCTGACGCATGTATGGATACGATGTGTGGAGGAGGATTATCTGTACATCCGGGAAGGCAGTGATGAGAGGCTGAAGATGCGAAGGATCCGACAAGAGCAAGTCGATGTCAGCATCACCGAGTCCAGTGTGGAACTGGAGTGGCTTGCTTATCGAGTCCTGCTTGGCTGCTGCACTCAGGAGACGACAAGTCGAGATGACAAGACTGTCGTTGAGTCCCTTTGACTCGATACGGAAATCCTTCCGAACACAGTCTGGAAGATAACCGCTCTGAAAGGCTTCAAGACCGCTAGTGGCTACCTGTACATCACCGGCAATCTTAACGTCCAGACCAGTACGGTAGCAGATGACGGACTTGAAGCCTGCCACGTCGGGATCATTAATTTCGGTGACGATAGCAGACTCAAAGGCTTGTAGGAAAGTGATCCAGGCTTCGGCACACATGTCATCGTTGTGCAAGGCTGGACCGATTGGCAGATTGCCTTTCCTGTACATCTCGCGAAGAATGTCTGCAGCCACCGTCTCAATGCGAACAATACGCAGAGTCTTGTCGAGGATGAAGTCATCATGCCAGTCGTAGAGATAGACAGTGGTATCGTCCAGACCATCGTCCATGAGGATGGTGTGTACTCCAGTGAAGCATCTTCTCAGAAAGCTCTCAAAGTTCCCGTGCAGAATGTCTGCTCTCTTCTCCATCAAGTCTTCCCATTGTGCGTCATTGTCGAGGTCGTAGAGTTCGCGTAGTTGGCGTACGGCACGGATGTGCGAGAGCGACGTGTGCGTATCTGTGAGAGCGTCTCCTTGAGCTTCTGTTGTTGCGCTGAGCAGGTCGTAGGCTTCTTGCTTGGACGGTAGAAGAAGATTATGCGCGTGGTTGTCAATGACCGGGCAGGATTGAATCACTTTCCGCAAGTCGTCCAAGGTAGCCATCTCTGCCACGAAATAATGGCTAGGAGAGAGATACTCGGTAGGACTCGCGACCTGCACATCGGCGCGCCTGATTTCTTATCGATAAGCCTCGTAATCTGTCCTACGTCACACCACCTTGATTGCACCATCAACCTTCACTCTCACCTCATGTTGTTGAGAGGATATAAGATACGAGACTCTCTGTAATAGTACCTGTAAACAACCCAACACATCTTCATCATGCCCACAGTCCTTGTCGTCGGCGCTACCAGAGGGCTCGGCCTAGAGCTCGCGAAACAGTATGCGGAACGAGGCGATACGGTCTACGGCACAGCACGTTCAAGTAAACCAGAAGATGCTCCCTCCAACATCAATTGGATCGATGGCATCGACGTCGCAGAAGAATCAGCAGGCTCAAAATTAGCGAAAGCCCTAGACGGTCAGAAACTCGACACGGTAATACTTGCAGCTGGCTACTTCGGCTTCGAAACCTTCGACGAGCTCGACTTCGAGAAGGAGTTGCTCATGTACAAGACCAGTGCTATCGGTCCTGTATTCGTTGTTCAGAAGTTGCACAAGGCAGGCTTGCTCTCAAAAGGCTCAAAAGTTATCATCATCAGTTCAGAGTCAGGAAGCATTACCTTGAGACATGAGAGCGAGGGTGGAGGCAACTACGGCCATCATGCAAGCAAGGCTGCTTCAAACATGGTCGGCAAGTTGTTGAGTCTGGATTTGAAGGAACATGGTGTTGCGGTTGGGCTTGTTCACCCGGCTTTCATGAGGACTGAGATGACCAAAGGTGTTGGCTTCGACAAGTATTGGGATGCTGGCGGAGGTAGGCTTACTCTCACTTGCTTGAGATTGACGCGACTGACGACATGCTAGCGGTAACGCCTGACGTTTCGGCCAAATCTGTCATCGACTTTGTCGACACCTTTGACATCTCCAAGACCGGTACATACTGGGCACCAAGAGGTCCTGGAGACATTGGCACCGCAGAGGATGTATTGGGCCCGAAGGACCAACTATCAACACCTCTACAGCTTCCTTGGTGAGATAGGTTCATAGTGAAGCAGATCAGCATTGGTGGAAGGATTTTTTGCTGGAGAAGTGCAAGAGAAGCACTCAGCAGTTCCAAAATGCAGAACGAGGCAAGGTGATTGTTTCATGATATTCATTAGACGAAATCCAGCTCGTCATTAATTGTGTCCTCATCCTTATCCTCCAGTCTGTTTCCGAGCTCAGGTCTTGCGCCAGTCTACTCGTTCTTCTTGATAACCTTCTTGCCCATGGACAGACCCATACCATAGTCGTAGACCAGAGTACCTCCCAAGTTGGCACCAAAGAGCAACATAGCTCCCAGCACAAGACTGGCACCCACCATCCAAGTCTGCGGCTCATAGGCCATAGGGTTCAAGCCTTCCTTGAGGTACTCCATACTGCTCGCACTCCTCCTCTTGTACCAAATCCAACCCGACACAATGATGACGATATCATTGATCAGAGCGTGTGCAACCAGGACCTTGGCCTTTGCCTTCATCTTTCCGTTTTGATCATAAAGACCTTGTGCCTGAACCATCTTGGCAGCTTGTGCGATTCCTGAGGCGGCGGAAGGGAGAGCAGTAAGGACGCCGAGACCCAGAGCCCAGTAGCCAATTCGTGTTGTCTCGACGACGGTGGGGAGGTAGCTGGTCAAGGTGGAAGGCATGTATGGGCGGACCACATGGAGGGCGTCGAGGCCATAGGCGGTGGTCAGGAAGGCCAAGGGCCAGTGGACGGTGGCAGGATGGATTGGGTGACTGAGCAGAGAAACAGGTCAGCTCGTCGTGCAATCAACAGCATATCATGGCACAAGCAATGGTCATCATCGTTGCTCAAGACAACAATGCGGGGAAAGCTCCAAAACAACTTACTCGACAGACATGATGAATCGAAGAAGCTGTGTATCAACAAGACAGAGTGTCAGAAAAGCGGAAGCAAAGTAACAGACACAAAGCTCTCGGAGAATTTAGAGCAAACAAGAGCTTGATCTAAATATTGTTTCCTCGTCAAGATGCTCGACGGTTGATCGGCCCCTCGCTTTCCGACGAATTGCAGCGTCAAGAATGGTCACCTTGGTCATACTTTGGTCATCATTTTGATCCTGCAGCTCCACGCTCCTGCCGCTTTGCTTTTCGCTTTGCGTTTCCTGTGCGACAGTGATGGCGGCATGAGCAGGGCTTTTTATCTTAAGTGGAATTGATGTTCCAAAAGGATGATTCCACATGCAACTATGTTGATGAGGATTATGTAGTAGTCAGGCGGCAAGTGCATAGTGAAGGCTTGGCCAAACAGCTATGCAGGCGGCGCAACAAAAGGAACAGAAACAACTCCCACGCAAAAGCGAACTCGCCATTGGCAGGTGCGACCCTTGCAAAACGCAAAAAAAGCGGCAATTGCCCGGTTGTTTGAGGTCGTACTGGGGCTCGAACCCACTGAGATATGTTAGGATGAGGTTCAGATGTTGATGGTTACTGGTGTAAACTTACGGACTCGAGAAGATTTGATGATGTAATCAAAATCTCGCGTGCTAACCACTACACTATACAACCATGTTGTTGAAGGATCTTTGGTTCAAAAAATTTATATTCCTCGTATTGGGCCGTGATCATCGGCTATGTACAAACGTTCCTAGACTTCGCATGGGGTTCGACTTGCCGTGCTTCTTCGTCTCCTGTTAACACACCTTCTCGCACGTGCTTCATGACGTGTGTAGCTGTAGAATTGCACGATCAACTCTACGCTGCCTGAAAGCTGGAGATAGGTATGAGCAAGATGCAGAAAGTCATATTGTTAATTCCTTGCTAGAAGCTATGCTGTTTCCCAAGCTATGTTCAACTGATGTAGGCATGCAGCAAGAAAGATGCAGCAAAGTCTGAGTTGTAAAAAGAGCCCCCTTTGTCATCATAGCCTCAAGCAATATCTGTCCACTTCTTTCTTCGGTCCCAAGCAGCAGTCATCTCCGCTCCCATTGACTTTAGCTCGGATCCTTTTGCTCGTAGCGCCTTACAAGCTCTTCGACGAGCCTGTTCGTGTCAGCTGGGACAGTCTGAGAGCCTGCATGTGAGGAACACATACCCTTGATGACAGCGAAGTTCGCTTCATTGAACGCTAGACCGTTGTAGCCAGCGTCTTGAAGTTGCTCTTGGATTGCGCCAGCAAAGGTCATATCGCTTCTAACAATTTGATCGAACTCCCCCCAAACGAGCACATCGCCTTTTGAAACGACCTCTTCGGCCTTGAGATGGCGAACGAAATCGAAGAACGAGAGGTCTCGCCAGTCTTGGAAGGCTCCTGGCGGTGCGTCCCTTCCGTCGATGGGCACCTGGCATCTCCAAAGTGGGAATGAGACAATCTTGCGGCCTAAACGATCATCTGAGCCTGGCTTGACGGCCACAATTATTTCAGAAAGCTTTAAGTGAAACGGGTTGTTTTCAACACTGGGAAGAAAAGAATCGGTCGGCGACTGTGAAGGAGTGCTGTTTGACCGGAGAGGCGAAGAGGAAGAACCCATGGCGTGGTGAGCAGGCAAGGTCGTTGGCTTGTTGATAGATTTGAACCCCGAGGAAGTGACGGCTGGCTGTTCGCGAGGGCGTTCGACCGCACGCTTAGTTGTATGGCTGGCGATGACAGGTCCCGATTTAGACGAACGTCCATCGTCCTCCGCCTTGCCGAGTGCCTTGTCTGGCTGCGATCCTGCCTTACGTCCAGGTGCACCCTTGCGCCCAGATCCAGGCTTGCGACCAGTGCCGTTCTTCTTGTTGAAGTCGAACACGTAATTCTGTAGGATTTTGCCGATCGACGCCCTGGTCCAATCGTGCGTCGTCTTAGTGAAGTTCCAAATAGCAGAGAATTGGGTGAGCAACAGGTCTTTGTGATGGGTGTACAACGCGTTGCGTGCGGTGCCGATTGGAGTCGGCGCTATCACTCTGGCTGAGTCACGAAGCGCTTTCTCGATGCGCTCCTCGTCTTGTTTTGAGAAGCCATGAGTCGTGGCGATGCGTTTTCCATTGTGGGCTGTTGGTACCTTGGTGTCTTTTGGCATGGTTGTGATGAGAGGGCAATATGAGGAAGAACGTGTTTGATGATAAACTTTGGTAAAGGTGTAGGGTTGAAGTCACGCAGTTGTCGAGTTGAGAACTTTTGAGGTGGAAGGCGCTGATGCCTGTGAGTTGGCAGTCACTTCCACTTTGGGAGCACAATAACTGCCAGACCGCAAAACATACCAAATCGAGCCATGTAGATGACGTCGCGCTCCTTCCCTCGCATCAAGAGAGGTCTGTCTCCCCTGTGTGATCATGTTCAATCTACAGCTGAAGAGATGCAAGATGTTTTCTGAATCAGTGAATACGTCCAAAGAGAAGGGACTTGCTGGTGTACTCTCACTGGAGACGACTGTGGTTCGAATACATTCGTGCCTTCAGTCAGTCACGAGTGAGACGCAGTTCGACATAGGGAGAGGCCGCCGACGTCGGTCTTCGCAAATCTAGACCATGATTCACGATTGGACGGCGATCAAGCCCTCTAGCGGAAGGCGAGAATCAGAAAAAAAGTGTACAACAGGTGAAGAGAGACAGCAGAGAGGGGTGATACATTCTTTCATTTCTCATTGTGGCATCGAAGCTATCTTTACTATGCCTAAAGTTCATTTGGTCAACATCAGTTGATAGAAGTCCCACCGATTAGCCTCCATCTTCGTGATCACCAAATTCATGTCGTTCAACACAGATCAAACTGGAGAACAGTGATACTGAACTTGGGTACATCCCAAGACCAAGCAGATCCGTTTGCGGAGCTAGCAGTCGACTCAACCTCCGCAGGACGAGGAACAACCTCTGTCTTGTTGCCAACATAGTTGTAAGAGTTGAGGTCGCTGGCAGTGATACTGGTACCGTTGACGCCCGAGTAAGCGCTCGGAATGTTGACGCTAAGCGGAACGGTAGAGTTCAAGGTGTTGATGACCTTGAGGTAGATAGCATTCTTCTCTTCGTCTATGCTGGCAGCCCAGTACAGAGGGTTGATCTCACCCTCAGTGGCAGTGACAGGCAAGGTCTCGGTACCGCGGTAGTGTGCGAACAGCCACTGCTGCCAGTAGCTGGCACTCAGTACGGTGTTGTCATGCAGAGCGTCGTAAGAGATCATATCGGGAGTCCAATTAGTGAAGTTGCGGTTCTGGAGCGAAGGTGCATAAGAGGACATTCTAACAGTGTTAGGGTTGCGCTCAGCACCAAGTGCATAGACACCCTCTGCAATGGCGGAAAGAAGACGAGGATACTGGACATGGACGTCGAGGGGATAGGAGTAGTTGACAATGCCGGAGGGTGTGTCGATCTGGATGACCGAGTACTCGCCCAACAAGACGGTGACGCCGGTATTGTTGGTCTCCTCTTGCCAGTTGTCCCACAAGTCGAAGTTGGCCAGGAACCAACTGGGCTCCTGGTAACCGTGCCAATCCCACATGTTACCATCAGGGATAGAGATGTTGTAGTTGGCGGCGTTCTCATTGAAGGCAGTGCTGATGTAGGTGATATTCGGGTATGCCTTCTTCAGACCGTCATACATGATCTGGAAGCGGTAAGGGTAAGTGACACTGAACCAATCCTCATTACCAATCTCAACAAAATTGATCTTGAAGGGCTCGGGGTGGCCGTCAGCAATACGCTGAGCACCCCACTTGGTCGAGTTGTCGCCCATACAGTACTCAAGCTCGTCCAAAGCCTCTTGCAGGATCTCGGGCATCTGCTCGGGAGGGTATGAGGCACCGTTCTGACCATAGACATCCAATGAGAAACCGGCATAGACGGCGAGAACAGGTTCAATGTTCATGGCTTCAGTCCATTCAAGATACTCGAGCAAACCAAGACCCTGAGTGTTGTAATAGTTCCAATCGCCAACACGACCAGGGCGATTCTGCAGAGGGCCCAAAGTCTCCCACCACTTCCACCTCTGAGCGGGACTATAGCCTTCGAGGTTGTTGCCACCCGGGAAGCGCAAGAAGGTCGGGTTGAGATCATAGAAGCCTTGAGCGATGTCAGGACGAAGACCATTCTGGTAACCCTTGAAAGTTTCGGGGAACACCGAAACCAGGTTGAAGTAGAAAGTCTGTCCAGCAACCTGAGCACCATCAAAAGTGATGGCGAAAGTGTTGTTGGCATCAGGCGCAGTTGCATTGGGGTGCAGAGTGGTCTCCAGCTGCTTGAAATCGATGTAGGTAGGTGTGACGTTTTTGAAAGTCGAGCTTGCCCATGTCTCACCCGTAACGTTCGAGCGGAAAGAAACAGTGATGTCGCTGGCATTGCCTTGGGTGTTACGAGGGTAGTTATTTAGATACCACAGCGAGGTGTTGTATTGCTGAGGGTGAATGTCGAAACCCCACCAGCCAAAGTTTTGGAATCCGACCTCGCCAGTAGCGTTCAACGGGAAGTCAATCTGCAAAGAGGTCTCAAGAGCATCCGAAAGAGGATGAAGGATATCAAGAGTCATGCGAACTCCGTGGCCAATGGGTGCCCAAGCAGTCATGACAGGGTCGAACGGAACGACATCATTCTCAGAATCAGTTACGTAGGTGCCGACGTAGCCATCGAGGGTGGAGATAATTGAGTTGGACCCTGGCTTATATCAGTATTGATGCACAGACGCAGGGTGCCGTTACATACCTTGGAAGGCACGATTGGCGATCATCTCGGCATAGATACCACCATCACCGGAATGGTTGATATCCTCATGCATGATACCATACAGATAGGGAGAAGTAGCATTGCGCTTGCTGGTGTCTTGGGTGTCAATGTGCAGGACGACAGGAGAGTTGTCATTGCGAGTGGCATTGATGTAAGCCTGGTAAGAAGGCAGAGACGAAGAGAGAGCAGTATCATTGTTGAATTGGCGTGGAGCAACATGAGGCAATCTTCTGGCACTGACCATGCCAGCGCCGGCAAGGGCGAGAGTTACGAAACCAAGCATCTTCGTTTGCTCCAACGGCGAAGAACCAAGCTGTCAGTGATGAAACCATAGTGGGCATACTTCTCTCTATTTATTGAACCGCTCGTTATTATCCTTATTATACATGGCCAAGAGAGGTTTCTCCGCACAAAGGTGAAAGCATGCGTAAACACTCCATCAGTTCTCATGGAGACCATGTCATCGAGCATGCGAGCAAAGCATGACCCCCACCGGACAGCGTGGTTCCTGCAGACGAGAGGTTGGATCCACCAATGATAGCACCGGAAGTGCTGGCATAGTGCTCCTAGCTCGTCAAGATCGGGATACCCGAAAGCCAAGCATACCCCACTGCCCCATGCGGGGTCTCCTCAAGTCGACCTACATCAACGGCTAAATGCAGATCCTATACCAAGCCGATTGAAGCACATCTTGGAACAGATCAACGGGCAAATAGGGTTTGGCACATCGAATACTGGCTTGGAAACAGGTTACGGCAAGCTGGGCGCAGCATCGGGACACATCCTTGCTCAATATCCATGACCTTAACCGCGATGTGATGGCGGCGATATGTATGAACAGCACAAGCATCTCGGCTTGCAAGGATGCACAGTGGCGAGACAGGAATTGTAGTATGCAGGTCGGCTCATTTGCTCCACCAATGTCCCGGATCTTTCTTGTTTTGACCTCTTCGGCCTGTTGACGAGCTGGCAGTCCCATTGGCCTGAGGCTTTCGCGCTCCATCACTACCCATCAACTTCTTCCACAATTCTGCGATCGGAATCCGTTTTGCCGGGAGCATACTATACTGTAGGCTGTAGAGACTCTTCCGATGGATTGGCGGAACGAAGCGTCCTGTGAAGAGGCACAAGAAAACACTGGGCGAAAGGTAGTGTTTGCGGATGCGATATGCAAGTTGCGAGTATTGAGAGAAGGTCTCTGAGAACGGTAGAGGTACCGACTGTGAGATGTCAACAATCTAGACGACCACGCAAACCGAGTACTGGATTTCATTACCTGTAATTGTATGTGCGCAGTAGGTGCAATATCTGGTTTCACCGAACCATGCTGATGCGGAGAATCGAATGCAAGAGGGGTATCACGAAGTTCAAAGCGTATGCCACCTATCAAGATAGTCAGAAGAATGTCCGGATACCTGTGGCTGATGTCCTCTTACCTGGTAAGCGCCGGGAATCTTTGATCCTCAGCATGAGTGCGAAAAGAGGGAAATGGTTCAGACAAGCCAGCCATGTGTCTAAAGCAGCCTTGAAAGCAATTATACCCATACGTGCGCCCGCGAAAGTCGCATAGAAGACGCCAATTGTAGGAAGCAAAAATGTCAAAAGTGCGAATAAAATCGTACCCAAAAGCAGCTGATCCAGATCGTAATCGCATGAATCGATGCGATTGCGAAGAACGTTCCGTTTCTTGCCACGGAAAAGATGGAAAAGCGAGACTATTATGGTGAGCTGCCAATTATATATGCGGGCCGAGGCGATGTAAAAAGCGTAAACATGAATGGTCAAAACAGAGAGTAGATCCGAGAAGAGTGAGATAGGCATGCTCGCACCGGCAAAGCTTGAGAAGCCTATAACCCGAATAACATGAGGGAGTAAAGGGCGTATACTTTGCATACACTCGGCCCAGTAATCGATGATCCAGAGAAACAGGTCACCAAGAAACTGTGCCAGATCTTCGTTGAGCTTCAGACCACCAGGGTATCCCATTAGCCAACAAATCATGCGCTGAAGGCCTTCTATGAACCAGGAATCGACAATGGATTCGACTTGGCCAGCAACATAGTCTGAGTTTTCGATGATGTATGAGCCGATAGCAATCCCAATGATTATGTCGTTTGCCACGAGCCATAGACTATTGTAGAAGCGGATGTATTCGGGATGGCTGTTTGTGACGCTTCCCCAGTCGGTGCGTCTCTTGCGTAGAGTTAGATATTGGATTGGCCAGTAACAGAATTGCTGCAGACGTATGTCAATCTGCTGTGCTGTGGCTGATACATCTTTGAGGGCAGCTGAATCCGGGATGGGGCGCCACTCGAGAATTCTCAGCCAGGCTTCACCAGCTATACGATGGCCGACCAAAGCCAGCACTAGCAACTGCGTGACGACAGGGTAGACATAGGCGAAGAATGCATGGTGTACACCATACCTAGTGTAGTCCCAAAGATCGGCTGCCGACTCAGCCATGCGCTCGCTCACACTCATGCTACGTCTCGTGCGTGAGCCAACAAAGCCAATGTTTTTTCGAACTAGCTCGTCGATCTCATATGAGCAATTGATCTGATTCAATATCACAGGGAGGACAAGTTCCTTCGAGGTACGTGCATGGTGGACAACAGTGTGCATGCGCAATTTGTCGACAAGCTGTTGCTTGCGTGCCCGGTCGATCGCTTCATCTGCGCCAAAGCCTTCAGCGACTGTTTTGCCTGCTCTTTCTTGTGCATCCGATAAGGTAAGGGGTATCGGCGAGAGCGACAGATATTGCATACGGTGGGGATTGGGGCGATCGAAGGTAACGATCTGAATTGAGATTGAAGGTGCGCCAGGGCAGTGTACTTGAGGGATGGCGTGGCGTTGGGTGTAGTATAACTGAATTGACGAAGGGTCGAAGTTGAGTGAGGGTGCGCGCTCTGGATTCAGTGTTCCAAGGACCTGTAAAGGTAGGCGGCCACATCTGTCAAGTATGCGATCGATAGGATGGGGACTGCCATGAAAGAGACGACCAGATTTGAGGGTATTCCCAACAGCATGCGCCTATGTCTTGGTCAGCAAGAGTGTGATCCGAAGCTGCCATCTGTACTGACATCGACTTCGCGCAGGATGGCCACAACGACCATGTCCAGGTCCGAGTTCCTCCATCCTATAATGACGCCTGCCTTGTCGGAGCGAGCAATGTCGGTCGGCCAGAAGATGCGCATCAAGCCATTTGGAGCGATCATGAAGGCCTAGAAAGAGCCTCTCCGTTTCAATTGTTCGCGCGCCGAAAGACCTAGAGCTGGACGAGGATGCTTCAGACTGTCAGGAGGGCTTCCTGCCGAGGACACGATTGCACTGACTATATCACTCTCTCTAGCAGCTATGCGCTCGATTGGTACGATCAGGACGATGAAGAAGACGGTAAGGACCAGGAAGGCTTTTAGCGACCGAGTCTGCGCATCGCATTAGCTGTGCACTGGCAGAGGTGGACGGGTCGAGAGACGCACAATAACACCGTGGTCCCAGGCAAAGATGGCCAGTTCATACAGCCGGGTGACGAGATCCCAGCGAGCGGTGATATACCCAGCTACAAAGATGCCAAGCGTGAGGACGGAGAATGGGTGCATGAATTGCCTCGCTCATGACCAGAGTCGATGTCTATATCGCGAATGATGCGCGGCCTCTTGGCAGCCAGGAGAGCTTGTCGAGTAGGTGAAGCGGTGCAGGATGATGGAGAGATGGGTCTCAGCAGTAGGACATGACGACCAGCGAGCCAAAGTTCGTCTGGAAATTGCCTTTCTCCCTGTCAGCGTCCAGCCGCGCAATCGTCGCTCTCGTGCTGCTTCCTTCCAAAATGACGCCCGCTACAACTTCCACCCACTGACCCTGCCGACGGCCCGTGCTCCCATGCAAACCTCTATCCAAAAGCGGAAGCAGCGATTCGCGACAAAATCCCTTGTTTGCTCTGCCACGTTGACCATATTATCAGCCACGGACAGAAGAACTTGTATGTTCCAAAACTAGCAAGTCGAAGGTCGTGCTTGACGCTTGCTGTTCGCATTGTCGGATCAAGTCACTCGCTTGTCAATCTACTCCGACTATGCTTGATATTATGCAACAAGCCTATTAATTTTGCAACATCAAGCTTCGACTATCAACTTTGACAAGTACTATATAATCTCATGTTCGGTCGCGTTCAGCACGGCCAAGGAGGTGGCGGTGGTGGTGCTAGAGTGTGCTCTTTCTATCAACAAGGCAGATGCAAATTCGGAGGTGCGGCTAGTGGTTACTCTTCTCTTCCTGCGTATTACTGATCTCATCCAGACAACTGTAAATTCGAGCATCCTGGCGCCAATAAACCTCAAGACACTGGAAATCGCTTCCAGGCGCTAGGAAACAACTCCTTTGGCCAGGGAAACCGCAACAATCAAAGGCCACCTGCTCCAGGACGAGGAGAGCAATACAATAGCCAGAATTCGTAAGTTTTGGAGGCAATTCAACCAAATCTCTGGATTGTGAAGTGCCATACTCGGCGACATTCAACCTGCAATAGAATACTGACATCTGCACAGCTACGCGGTAACGAAAGAGGGAATCGAGGGCGATCTCAGAAATGAGAGGCCCAAATGGCCGTTCTCAGCTTATGGTCCTGGCAGAGACGCGCCATTACAGCTCTTTGGCGGGTTTCCACTAGAACAGAGCCCTGAGGAGATGCGAGTGCTTTACTACCAAGCGATAGCGAGCGGTAATCCACAACCTGCTGTAAGTGACACAGGCTTTAGCCGCTCTTAAAAATGCTAACTCGGACCTTCTCATAGATTCAAGGTGAACAGGAACTTATCACACAGACAAATCAGCAAATAGAAAGAGCCCTTGCTGATCTGGACGGTGCGGTAAGGTACATTCTGGACGGAGAGAACCAACATCCAAACCGCATAGATGGGTGCCAGGCCGCTGTCGGAAATGTCTTCCACAAAGGTCGAAAACTCAACTCAAAGTTCTCATCAACCGCCGCACCTGCCGCAGCGAACGCGCCAGCCCAATCGGGCGGATTTGGTCAACCTTCTGCGATGGGAGGTGGTGGAGCGTTTGGTCAACCTTCAAGTCTTGGAGGTGGTGGTGGCTTTGGCCAAGCATCCAACCTCGGGCAGAAGCCGAACCCATTTGGACAGTCTGGAAATGCTGTGCCCGCGGTGGGAGGATTTGGTTCTGCTTCAACTCTTGGTCAAAAGCCAAGTCCCTTTGGACAACCAGCTGCCGGTGGGTTCGGTCAAGCGTCCAACTTGGGAGCAAAGCCAAACCCCTTTGGACAGCCGGCAGCACAAGCAGGTGGGTTTGGACAGCCTTCAGCGCTCGGCCAAGGAAATGCGTTCGGACAACCGTCTGGTGGTGCACAACCAAGCCCATTCGCTCAGGCAGCACAGCCTAATCAAGCGCAACCATCTCCATTTGCGCAAGCTGGCCAGCAAGGAGGAGGCTTTGGTCAGGCATCGGTTCTAGGCCAGCAACAAAAGAGTGCTTTTGGACAGCCTTCTGGTTTGGGTCAGCAACCTCAGCCCGCATTTGGCCAGCCATCAGTACCTTCTCAACAAAACACCGCTTTCGGTCAATCCTCAGTGCCAGGTCAGAACTCGGCTTTCGGACAACCTTCAGCATCGGGTCAGCAGACATCAGCATTCGGACAACCATCAGCGCCTGCACAAGGGACACCGGCATTTGGCCAAGCGCCAGCACCTCTACAACAAAACAGCGCATTCGGACAGCCAGCAGTGCCCACACCACAAAACGGTGTATTCGGACAAGCTTCAGCTCCAGTGCAGCAGCAAAATGCCTTCGGACAACCACAAACTAATCAACAACCACAACCATCACCCTTCGCGCAAGCAGCGGCCAAACCGAGTCCATTCGGACAGCCTTCGCAGCCGGCAAACGGTCAGGCGGTCAAGCCGAATCCGTTTGGCCAACCTCCACAACCAGCGAACAACCAGGCAGGCGGTGCATTCGGTCAAGTGGCTCCGGCACCACAACCAGAACAGCAACAACAGTCATATGCTGAGCCAATGCCTCAAGGTGAATGGATCACTCGCCATGCCAATGGGGCGGTTCGAACCTTCAAAGGTGCAGCGGTACAGTATGTCGCCATCGGGAAAGAGGGAGAGCAGACGCAAGAGCCACACTACAGGGATGCAAATGGAAACATGGAAAGAATCTGGCATCCAGAAGGCAACGCAGCATTCAGGGCAGAGATGGAAGCACCAGCAGAGGCTTACACGACTGAGCATGAAGCGGCGTACAAATTCATGGCCGAACAGGGAACATTCAAGGACGGCATCATGCCAGAGATACCGCCAAAGTGCGAATGGATTAGGTGGGACGTGTAGAGAAGATTACAGAAGTCCAAAATGTAGTATTAGATAAATGGCTTATCATGCGGAACAGTTCCGCGTGAGGGACGAAGTTACTAGACAAGATCAAGAAAACTTGAATGCTCTGCCTCTTTCACAGAATAACGATTCATGTCAAACAGTGAATGCGAAGGTCAGGATCACACATAATCGTACCTCGTCTTATCATCGTACGACAATGTGAATAGGGGGACATCTCCGATGACGGGGAAGGTGTTTCAAGAGGCCTTGGCCAAAAGTGGTGATGAAAGATCCCCACACAAAATGAACTGGACTTGTTGATGTCACGAACTTTTGAAGAATGGAAGTACGACGACGGCTACCTCGTGAGAGGTCCTACGTGCACGAACGACAAGAGACCGCTCCAGTTCCGGATATCACAACTGCCAACACTGAATACGGCGTGGTCAATGGCTTGCTGGCGCTACTTGGCTACCTGGTCCAACTCCTGAAGTCAATCGTCTATGGAGTCCCGGAGAAAGATGTACGACAAAAGGAAGATGTAGACGAAGACAAGAGCAGTGAAGAGACGGTTCTGCTAGGACACATGTGTCGTGGGGTGATAGCGGTTCATGAACGGCGTCGCAAGAGAAGCACAGCTTTAGTGCTGTCCAGCAGTCGCAATGGAGAAAGACCTTCTGCACTCGAGCACGCTGCTGCCGCCTATGTCTTCCTGGCCTCGGAGACACACCCCAGACTTCTCGGGTTTGTGACTTGCATCTCTCCCAAGCAGACTCTCACTAACCAGGTGCACAGCTGCCTCTCCTCAGGTCCGCCCATCATCCTCGAACACGCTCCTCTAGGCACCGTCCACGCTCTCCTCTCGACTACTTCAACCTACCCATCTCTTGCCCATACTTCAATCCCCGCCAACCGCTCCACACTTGCCCTCCCCCTCTCATGGCTCCTCCAAACCTCCTCCGCCCTCCGCTTCCTCCACGACCAGAAAGTAACCCACGGCGCCATCTCTCCCTCATCCCTCTACCTCCGCTCCGACATGTCAATCGCAGTCGCCGATTTTACAAAATCCACAATCAACGGCCACAACAACGGTATCCCCACCCGCAAGCCGCAAGAATTCGCTTTCCCAGTCGACGCACTCCGCTACGATTACTTTGACGGCGAACTCTCCGCAAATTCCCAAGCTCTGGGTCTCGCAATCGACGCTTTTGATTTCGCTACTCTGGCGTATAAACTATTGGTCAGGAAACAACCGGATTGGGAACTTCCCACTGGCAATGGAACTTGGGCGTTGGAAGAATTGCATGAGGCTTTGGATGAAGCTGCGCCCGAGTTGGGGGATGAGATTGTGGTGGGTTATGTGGTTAGGGATGCGTGGTGTTTGGTTTATGAGGAGGGAAAGACTTTGCAGGAGGATGTTGTGCATGCGTTGTTGAGGCATGGCTTCCAAGTCAGAGGAGATGAGGTTTTGGGGGTGAGGGAGGCGGTCAGGGGGTTTGCTGAGAGCTATACGCCTTCTTGGAGGTTTGAGAAATGATAGAGTATTCTACAATCCTATCGATATCCGTAGTCCTCGCTCAGATAATGGCCTTCCTCTGAGCGAAAATATCTTCATGCCAACCAATCATACTTGAAAAGGCTTGACGTGCATTGCGTCTCAAACGTGTATCAAACTTGGATACGGAAACTTGAGCAAAAGTGATAGGAAAATTGAACCATTACGACTACTCATACCCCTCTACCAAGTCTCAGCAGGCAACAGACTATCCCCCCTCGACCTCCTATTCCTAAACACCGGATACGCAGAACTAGTCTCACTAATCTGTCTACTACCCCTCCTCGCTCTAATTGTATTCATATACCCATTAGCCCAAACGTCATTGCCGAAAACATCATCAATATCATCCATCTCGTCCAACACACTCTGCGGCGGCTCTTCATCAAACACATTACCCAGATCCGCATGCGCGCCAAAGGATTCCCAGAAATCGAGGAAGGCGTGGCGGCGACGGGGCCCTTGCTTGGAACTCCGTTGCCAGAGATATCTGCGTTCGTAGAGGGCGATGGCTAGTAAGAGAGGTGCGTTGAGGATGCGCACGGCGGTGACGTTTACTTTGTGAAACCAACGTGGGGTGGTGAGGAATTTGATGGGGAGGAGGATTATCAATGCGGCAACATTGAAGGGAGGGCGATAGGCGAACAGAGTATCCGATTTTACACCTTCGAAAGTCAGAACTGCACGTCTAAATTGAATCTCGGCTGTGGCATTCTTTGCGAGGTTGGAGTAGGTGTTGCTGAGGATGGAGACCAGGATGGTCAGGAAAAGTGTGTTTCCGATGAAGGCGAAGAGGATCATGAGGAAAGGTCCTAGGAAGCCATGAATCTCGACACTTTTCGTGATGCCGGTGCCGTCGAGTCCAAACCAGATCCAAAGCATCCATTTGGAGATTGTGAAGAAGCTGTGAGCAACGTAACCTTCTTGACTTTCACTGAGCCAGCGCATGGCGAGCAAGAAGCCGCCAAAGCACCACACAGTGACTGCTGTAAGGAAGGTGAAATCTCCCATCATAGTCCTCAGAGCAATGAACAGCATGTTCTCGGGCATAAGGCAGAATGCTAGTCTTGGCATCAGGATGGGTGCTCCCAATGACAAAATGTCGAGTGCTTGCTTGCCGACAGGTCCAGAGTTGGTCCTCAACCCGTGCATGCGTACTCCGAAATAAGCCAAATAGATGATAGAGAAGATTATGTCCATGAAGGCCCACAAGTTCTCGGTATGCACTGACCATCCATGCTCTAGGACTGACGCGAGTTCTTCAAGCACCCAACCAGAACCGTAAACACAAAAGATGAGCTCTACTGTCGTGAAGTGCAAGTGGCCGGGTCCTATCTCCTTTGCCTTGTTGAACATGGTGAGCAGATAGAGACCAAATAGCACCAGGAATTGGCCAATCTCAATGACCTTGCGATTGCGAGGGACAATGAGACGATATTGGTTGAGAATGGGCGCTTTGCGAGGGTCGTATAGAGAAATTCTACGGTTCTTGTAGCGATCCGGAAGAATGTCGATGAAAGCCGTCGGTGTATAGATAATACGCCCCCTGTAAACAGCATCGACAATCTTCTGGCAGGCGGATGCTGCCAAAAAGCTCTTGGACTCGGAGATAATGGCGACCTCAAGCGCAGTCAAGACACGCTCACGTCCAGACTGGAACCAGCCTTCCGCGAGAGCGGAATGAGGCCTTTTGCCACGATCAACTGAGGGTGGAGCATTCTGGAATGGTTCGAAGCCAGATACCAGCACGTTTGCAAGTGCCAAAAGTCCTTCTCGGCCACTATGGTCTTCGTCAAACCGGCGTAGGATTCGACTGGCCAGGACCTCGCATAGATTGGCACGTGTGACGTTGACAGTCTGGTGGTGGGCTTGGAACGATTGTTGGCGAAGGAATTGTACACGATTGACCAGCAGACACCAAACTGGTCTATTGTTAGGACAACTTTGGGCACTCGGTCTCTTTTTACTTACCTATTGATACGTCGTCAGGATCGTACAGGTGGTCAAGCAAGGGTCTGACGACAGCGGTATTCATTCGTGGACTCTTGAGCTGATCAAGACTGTAGGGATCGTCTGCAAATTGTTAGTACGCTGCTGCGTACCGTATAGTCAAGATAGTGTACCAATGCATGCAATTACCAGTCTTCTGATTCGGTGAATGGTCGTATATACAGGAAGTTGTCTATGAGGATTGGGCTGCCAAGGTATGCTGTCCTTGCGAGGAGGGTAACAACCATCGTCATCCGCTGGCTCATCATCGTCGTCAAGAAGTTGTTGTTGTTCTTCGCGTGACATAGCAAGCCTCACGGCTTCGCTGATGCTACGAGAAGATTGTTCTCTCGCGGAGAACCTGTCCGGCAATGATGGTCGAAATTGTTCCGGCGAAGGAGTAGTCATTGTGATGTGCTTATCGCCATTTCCATTGAACTGGTTGGACGATTCGCCAGTATTATCATCGTTGAGCGGCGGCGACTGGCTGCGGTCACGGTAACCAGGACTCACTAAGTCTGGTGCAAGGTTATACTGAATTGCACTCGGACTCGGACTAGGGCGATCATCCATCTTTGCAACTGTTATGCGCCCGTTGCTCAATGGCGCGAAAATATGGTTGATGATGATGTTTTTGTTCAAGTCGCATAACCTTTGCTTGCTTGCCGTGATGACATCAAAACGTCAAAGCTTTTGTCACAGCCGAGATGAAGAGACGTTGGCTTCAGCTGTTAACAACAACAAACCCGACACGGCTTGGAGCTTCGCGTCTCGAGCTCTCAGAGGCTTTTATTCTCAACTGGCACTCCCTGTCGCCATTGCACAAGACTTTGTCGAGCCATGCATGTGACGATTGAACCTGCCTGAGCTCTTGAGACAGAGTCGCTCTTCGTTTGCATGCGTTGATCTAGAGCGTCATGCATCGTGCGAGAAATATGTAGGTCGAAAATCTCGCAAAAACAGTCGTGAGCGATATCCTGCGCTTGGATGAGAACGTCGATCTGATGCCAACATTCGCGGGATGAGAACGTCTCATCAAAGCTCGCGGCGGACTTCTGTTCATCCGCTTCTCCACGTCTTCCCGTCCGGCCAAGTTGGCCGAGATAGCACACGGCAAAGAGTTGTCCGGCTATCGATTGTCAAAGGTCAACGTATCCGTTCATAGGGTGCTTTCAAGTATTCCGGAGTTCTCAGAATGATCTAGAAGACGACCTTTACTGTGACTCACGACTGTCTACCTTCACAGTGTAGCATCTGCCATATCAAAATCTCGACCATCTCGCCTTGAGTTGTTCGATTGACCAAAACGAATACGCGAAATGTCATCCTTCTCAGCACCTTCGTTCTATCCATCACCGTCAAAAGCCGCATTGCAATTGCAATATGTGGGCAAAAACGTCAAAGATATACCTGCGCCTGCAGCTGTTCTCGATTTGGCTCCGATCAGAAGGAACTGCAAGGCAATGCTCGAAGCAACCAAGGCTCTTGGACTTGGCTTCCGTGCCCATGTCAAAACACACAAAGTAAAATTACATGTACTCATTGGAACAACACAGAGGACTAATGATCGTGCAAGACTACCGAACTCACCCAGTACCAAATGGGTCACCAGTCAAAAGATATCAGGCTGATCGCCTCGACGGTATCGGAGATCGAGAACCTCGTTCCTTATTTGCTTGAAAGCAGATCGCGTGGTGCTTCTGTCAATGCAAGTTTTGTGGAAGTATTCTAATTATGATCAGTTCTGACTTTCGCAGATTCTCTACGGCTTGCCTGTTGCCGTTTCTCATATACCTCGTCTCGCAGCCATTGCAAAGGTTCTTGGTGAGAGAGCTGTTGGGCTCTTTGTCGACCATCCTGAGCAAATAAAACATCTTGCGAAGCTGGACGAGTCTCTGTGGCCTGGCACTATTCCCTTGTTCATCAAGATCGCCGCTCCCATCTCGCGAGCTGGATTGCTTCCCAGATCTGAGAGCATCAGTCCTTTGGTACAAGCTATTGTCTCGGCTCCGAAAGTCCGTTTGGTCGGTGCCTATGCTCATATGGGCGAAAGCTATGGTTCCAACAGTCCAGAAGAGGCTCTAGAATTTCTCATGCATGAGCTCAAGGATGCAAAGGCCGGTGCGGACCAGATTGCGAAAGCTCTACCGAACGGATCATCCGGCAAGCTTACGATATCGCTCGGTGCGACACCAACAGCTACGGCTGTTCAAAACGCTCTTGTTGAAAACGAATGGAACGACAAGTTCCGAACCTATGTTCAAGAAGTAAAGAAGAACTATGATGTTGAGATACACGCAGGTGTATACCCTGTACTGGACATGCAGCAGCTTGCGACACGCGCTCGTCCGACCACTGCTGATGGCAAGCCGTTGCTTTCAACGGAAAACATCGCTTTGCGTATCATGGTCGAAGTCGCAAGCACGTACGACGAACGAGAAAAGCCCGAAGCTCTGGTAGCGGCCGGCTCTATCGTACTTGCACGAGAGCCTTGCAAGAGCTATCCAGGTTGGGGAGTAGTAACACCTTGGACGGGTGGATCGGCTCCTGCTGATGCTTCCACTGTTTTTGATCCTGCGGGTTCAAAGACTGGTTGGATAGTTGGACGTATCTCTCAGGAGCATGGCAACCTCACATGGGAAGGATCAACAGATGATATGCGTAAACTTGATATCGGAGAGAAGGTGATGATATGGCCCAACCACGCTTGTATGGCAGGGCCCAATTTCGGTTACTATGTCGTGGTTGATGGTGAAAGCTCTGAACCGGACAAGGTCCAAGATGTCTGGACCAGATGGCGTGGCTGGTAGTTGCTGTCGCGTACAACACGACAGAATCAGGCCGGAAATCACTGTCAGTTAATCACTGTGTGGTTATGCAAGTACTTTCCACTTGTGCATAAATTGTGTCAACTCTTGGCAAAGCTGTCTCCTTGTTCCACGCGTTCAGGCATCATCCTGCAACCTTTCTTTGCACAAAGAACACGATTGACAGCAACTGACCTGATTTTCGAAGCGTCCACACTGAAGTGTATTGAGAGCAGGTGCGATGTGTATTATAGGTAGAACATGTTCCTTCTACCATGTATCGCTCGATGGCGTTGTAGGCAGACGTCCAATTTGTGTCAGTAGGCTGTAAAGTGGCCACTCTACCACTTGCTGGTGATTGTCAGAGCATCGGCGCGAGTTCCAAGCCGATATCTCCTGTGCTTGGTGCAGTTTGGAACAGCTTCATCATGAAAACTACTAACACAGAGCTCTGGTCATTTGAAGGTCGCTGATAATTCTCGTTGGTTGTCGAGATGGCTTTGCTCGATGCTTAAGACTTCCGTTTGTTTTCGTGTTTTCAACGTCCACATAGATGGAAAGAGCGACCTTGAGAATCAATAGTCCATGCCGCAGCTCTTCCAGGCTCCAGACCGAGACTGACGGTTGATGTGGCATCTCTCAGGTCGCGACTTCCAGCACCCACCAATTACCATCTGTATACTGTTGGCTTTGCAACTCGAGCTCCACTTCGCAGTAATACCACATACTCGTTCCATTGCTTACATCCCCTCATTTGATCAATTTCCAATTGGCGACCTTGGATAAGACGCACTGGCTGTTTGCCGTCACGATGGCTTTGCTGCGTCGACAGCAGTCGCTCGATGGACGCACCAGTCGTGCATCCATCACCTCTGCACAGTCGAAAGCACTTGGACCTCAAGTTTCTCAAGCTTCTGGCGACATACTGAACGCTGCTGCTCCTGGAGTACTTTCTATGCTCAAAACTTCGACTGATGTTGGTGATGTGGGCGAGTTCTCTCACAACACTGGTCGTCTTCCTGCTGCTCTTCGTCCGACTCATCAACGAAGAAACAATCCTTCCCGTCTCTCGAACTCGTCCAATCACTCTACGTACACGTACAACACCAATCACAGCCGCGTCCCTTCTCATGGCTCCAGAAAGGCTTCCAATGCCCAGACCTCCCAGGGATGGGATGCCGTCTCGGCCATATCAAGTGGTACAGGAAACGGTATGGGGGTCAGGCATGGATCCATGGTCAGCCTTCAGACTTTGGCAACGATGCCGCCGTACGACAACAGAGGTCCTGCAATGCCTCGCGGCCCACCTCGGTCATCGCCATATGGCGCACCAGTGCCGTATTCTCAGGACGGACGCTCTTACTCACTGACTCAGTCCCACCATGCTCCTTCGCTCAGACCAGCCAAGTCTGTGACTAGTATGAAGAGTCAAGGGGGCGGACCGTTCCAACCTCCGCGTCCGCCGTTCGCTTATCCTGCAAGACTCAAGAGACCTGGTTTTAGGACTCCGTCTCCAGCCTTGAGTGACTACACCGGCGGTGGATATCAAGGCCCACACGGACAACCCCAACCATTTGAGTACGACCAATCCTCAAACTACTACGCTCCAAATGATCCGGCACATTATCCTCATCTGACCCAACCTCAAGAGTCGTACCAAGGCCCGTCATCGGGACGAAACTATGGGCCAGGGCCGGAATCTGGACCACCACCGCCAGGAAGAAGCATGCATCGACCCAATATGCCAACCTACAATAGTGACTATCCATATGGCTTATCTGGACCGAGACACCAGAATCAGCCTCAGCCAATGGTGTACCATCCTACGCAGCAAAGCTTCCAAGATCCCTACTATGCTCATTACGGTGCCCCAGTCCAGCCCGTGCCTTCTCTGGGATACGGATCAACATCGAGAGTAGGCACGCCGCAAATGGAGTCTATGCCATCGTCTTCAGGCCAAGGTTCTTCATCACCACCATCTTCGAACCCACCTACGCCCAGAGATACAACTGCAGTTCACGTCACCGTCGATCCAGCTCTTGTACATCCAGCACTCAGTGAGCTCCCAGAAGAACATTCGGAATATAAGAGTGTCCAGAGCTATCTCAGATACACAGAGCAATCCACCATGTACGAGCTCGATGCTTCCCAGCCTGCTGCTATTGAGCTCGAAGCAAGTACACCTACTGTTACGCGCACCGGGCTGGTTCAGCGTATCAGAAACTTACTGGAAGATCGTGCTGCAAGCCAAGAACATCTCCCACCCATCCAAGGCCCGCCACAACAAGATGTATCGAAGCTTGTCGTTCCCCAACCATTTCAAGATGACAGACAAGAAGCTTTTGAACTTTCTACCAGCAAGCGCTCATCGGTTCACGAGCCTATAGAGCTTGATGTCCCTGCTAGGATAACAAGACAGTTGATCCAAGCCAACACTGCCCCTTCTTCTTCGGAGCACAACACGACGACGTCGCTCGCTCCCGATGAGACAGTCAAGGCAAATGGCGACCAGGGAGTCGAAGACATCGTTTCGAAGCCTTCGACGGACAGCCCACTTAAGGATCCTGGTGGTGACAAGACCGGCCATGGACTATTCTTCAACTACTCCGACAATCAGACGTTGACTTCTCCTCAGTTGCCACCTGCTAATGGTGCCGGGTTTGGTGTACAAATCACCCTCTCGGAGCCACTCGCTTCTCCGGATTCTGTCATTCAGCCCGCGATCAAGGTTGAGGACAAAACGAAGGAATTCAGCGAGTTCCAAAGTGGCGGTGTCAGCCCTCTACGTCCTGACGAAAGGGTGATCAGGGACTCGATTGTCAGTCCAATGGCCACTCAAACCATGCATCTCACAACGGTCCAAGAACAAGTCAAGAATCCAGACTTATATTCCAAACCTGCCGATGACCCACAACCGGACCGATCCTCAAGACAGACTTTTGACACCACTGAGATGACTTCTGGACTGTCTTTGCCGACGGGACCATTTCAAACCTCCGAAGCCAGTCCATCGTCGAACCATGTCACCGATGTTGCTATCAAATTCTCCATACCACGCTCCTCTGACCACGGCAGAGCTCAGTTGGTGAACCTTAGCAATCTATCTGACACACCCATTCGATCTTCAGCAGAGATCAAGAAAGCGCGTTCTGCAGATGACAATAGCTTGCAAGGCACTTCTCTTTCCAGCATCGAGAAGGTGGCTCCACTTCGTATCAGAAGGATGGAAAGCTTCTTACCTATGGCCGCAGGCGCTGAGGGGGCTGACCTCTCTTCGTTCATCCGTCGCTCATTCCCTCGCAAAAGATCAATGTGGACCACCACTCAGCCTGACCCCAACAGATCATCTACTGAGTCAACAACCGATCTTGGAACAGTGACATTCAAGGGTCGTCCTGGCTACCTTCCCGATCTCAACGAAGATTCCAAGGAAGACATAAGTAGCAGAAATACCAAGTCCTCGTACACCGGATTGAGACTTTCCAATACACCCTCACTGCAGCTCAAGCCCGTCCGTGAAGGTGTGAGACGATCTGAAGATGCGCCTCAACCAAGCTATCTGGCACCTCGTCCCCCAAGAATGTCACTATCAGAACTGAGAGAGATTCCTTCTTTGAATTTCAGCCGCATGGATCTCTTCGACAAGCTCAACGAAGAACTTGAAACACACATATCTCGGTCTTCGAAGTCCTTGGCTGGAGTCAGAGGAGAGAGGAAATCTGGCACCCGCCGTTCATCATTATTGCACCCAGCCTCTACCGATCAGATTCGTGAGAGGTACACAAGCTTCTTCACTAACCCTGAAGATTCTGAACTGCTCGGAGATTCGACAACCGAAGGTCTTGACACCAACACCGGCCAAGGCGAGACACAAACCACACACGAGAAAAATCAGAACGATGTGGACATTGTGTCGACCAAATCTTTCGCCCGTTCAGTCAGACCGATCTCTACGCAGCAAATGTTGGGTATGACTTCAGAGGTCAACCGTCTTCCTGTTCCCTCCGTGGCTGCTCTATCCGAACGTCTGTCAACGCTTCTACCCTCCATCAAGCATCTACACATCGAGTGTGCTCCAGGCGATCAGACAGCAATGAACGACGCCATTGATAGAATCCATCATCTTGGACGGCCCGAAAGTGAGGGCGCTCCACTCCTGAGATCTTCTACAGGGCTTCATCAACTAGCCGCTATCGCAGACAACATTGCGACGCATGGCACCCATGACTCTGCTCTTCTCGAAGTCCAGAAAAGCAGTAGACTGATGAAAGAGCTCCCTCCTTTGCCAGAGGACAGTGAGAGATTCTCACTGAGCGACTCCGGCCTTGACCGCAACACGACCCTCATCACCGAGGCCGTGACTAGCGCTTCTGAGCTTGAAACACCAAAGCCTGCCTTACTTCGCGGCAAGTCGCTGAACATCATTGACAGCAAAGACGAAGATCTTCACCCAGGATTCGCCTCCAGACATTCTCTCGTGTTGTCTGCTCAGAACCTGAGACCTTGGAATCTTGACGAGAATTACCCATGGTGTGGTCACAGTCCTGGCATCAATATCGACTTTCCTACACCTGTGTTACGTCGTCACTCCTCTCCTCCCAAGCTCGTTCAGAGGCAGAGCCGCGGCTCCAACAAGTCTAAGAGCGAGACTGAGGATACTCTGGATCCAGACAGTACTCTTCCGTCATCACCCATGGTTTCGAACAGCGAGACTGTTACTCCCACTGTACTGACTATTCATGACCGCAAGTCGTCCAAGAAGTCGCTCATTGGATCTTTGTCTCGTCGCATCGGTCTGAATGCACGCGCACAGTCCGGCTCTATTGCCCGTGAAGGTGTTCTTGCCGAAAGAGCAAGTCCTGGGGACAGGTATCCGTACACGAGCTTGCAATCACCTCACACGCTCAACATAGAAGAAGTGCGTTCCTTCTTCTCGGACTCCACAGAAGAAGATCAGGGAGAGGAGCGACGTGGTTCGTTTCGTAAGCAGATTACGTCGTTTCGAGGAAAATCCTCAAGAGTGCCAAATGCACATGGCTCTGCGCCTTATTCGCAGTCGCTGGACATCCACAGAGGTCGATCTATGGATCAGTACGGACGGCCTTCGCATGTGCACACTACTGGTTCGCTCTTCGATGACCGCTTCACTGAGCCTGTCACGCCTCAGAACTATGATGGCATGGTCGGTATGGGCAGAGTTGAGTTTCGTGTGAAGCGTGTCGCGGAACGTCTAAGACACATCTGGTTGAAGGGCGGTGAGATAATTCGTTCTCTCAGTCAGCGCAGTCGCCCAACCAAGAGACAAAACAGGGAAAGGGAGATTGAAGTCGACAATTGGCTTGCGGATAGCCTCTACTCTCGCGATTGATGTTCTCAAAGGTCTGCCATGCCATGGTAGGATAGGAGGGTAGGAGTGTATTGATGATCATTTTTGACGATTGTATGGCTACACACTGCATGGCTACATGCGAGGCAGATCAGGGACACTGGCGAGTGTGTTACGCGACCATGAACTTGTAGAATTATCTTACAGCATCAGATATAGACAGTATCTTCGAAATGAAAACCGCAGTATCTCAGACTCAGTCTTTGGTTATGGTGGTTAATGTGACAATGTCACGGCAGTGTCTAGGCGACATCTGCCGACTTGTTACCAAGGTGATACTTCGGGTTATGATAAGGTTGGCAGGTTAGACTTTACTGACGAGCGTCATGGTTGCTGGTCGTAGAGTTCGTGTGTCGCACAAGAGCTGAAAAACTCTCCTTGGGAACGCATTTGGTTTCGGTACTCGACACTTTGAGGGTATGATTTTTCGGAAGTACGCTAAAACTGAAGGAGTTGCGTATCCGGGGACCGGAAAGAACAGACGGAGGGGTGGATACCGTCCTCCGAGGATGGGATGTCTGAAATACCGAAGATCCAGGGTGGAGTGTTGGATTATGTGACAGATTTTCTACAATCCTTCGACAACCGACAAGGAGACGCAACGATGTGGTCATCTCCCGCACTAGTCGATCACAGAGGGATTGGGCACGTGGTTGCGAGGGCTGAACCATTTATCTTGTTTGGATAACTCGATAGCATGTACCTGGATGACGGAAAAGCTCTCCGCGGACAGTACTCATCCAAAAATCATCTTGCATATCTCTAGCGCTACTGTACGTTGACATTACTTGTTGTCATAGATGTTGAGAAAGGAGAAGCGCATGTTGTTGCTGATGAATAATCATCACACACGATTGATGTCAAGATCCCCAGGTTGAAAGTGATATCGTATCCACTTTGCATCCTCCTCGGGCTCTAGAAATATTGACAGCACAATGGGAGGTACCGTGAAGCTTTGTGGAAATGAGGAGATAGCTTGGGGCATTCGAACTCAAGATCGACGAGATACCGTATGGGAGGGGTATACGTACGCTCTGATATTGAACCATGAAAACATGATGATGAGGCCAGCTGCGCAATGCGCATGCATTGCTTGCCATGCGAAAGATGAATACTCATCAATGATCAAGCTTTCTTTTCTTTTTACGAGGTGCAGCTGAATAATTGGCGGCTGCAATATACAAAGACAGGTAATCCGAGGACTGCGAACAGAAGAGGAAATGACGTTGGCGATAAGGTTGTTTGGTCCCTCCCTTTGGGATTCGCTAGCCACAGGCCACAGAACCCTTGATGTTTTTCTTCGTTTTCAAGTGCTTGCGCCATGTGAGACTCGTGTGGGTGGAGTTCTACATGGCACTAGATGTCAGTGCATCTGAAGATTAGTAGAGCAAGCATAGAAGAAAAAAAAGGCAGTGGCTGGCACCGTTGCAGGGGAGAGGCGTGAGGGGCCGCCGTTGGGGAGGAAAAGTAGTTGTCGGGTCAGGGCATATTTGCACTTGGGAAGACCGATCTGCCTGTCTTTCTGCGGTAGTGCGGAAAGGCTCTCCTTCGGCGCAAGTCGACGATTCAGTCAAGGAGGTATAGAAGTTTCGGTGTATCCGTAGATTCTCCTGATTGTTGTGATCAAGCGTTTCGCTACAGAGATCGGCGACCGTCATAAACTCCCTAATGCGCATGGTTTATGATGGTATACGGTCTCAGCTTTTGCTGAACTCCACACACGGACATTGGTATAGCAAGGACATTTGTCAGGGATCGGCGTCGTTGGAGGTTGGGGAATGAGGAGGAGAGACACGCGGCCATGTGTTAACCCAAAAAGTGATATCCAAACAGGTGGAGTCTGCTGCCATGTGAGAAGTTGTCCAAAGATGCAAGCCGAGGCGACAACCGAGGACCCCATGATGATCTCCCTTTCGTTAGTGCCCGCGGACGATTTGCAGGAATCCGCGACGTCATTTTCTCCTTCCTCTGCTCGATTCTGTTTTTCTGTTGCTGCTGCAAGTCAGTGGAAAGTCCTTCTGGACTGCTTCTCGAAATTGGGAAATAGCTTGCGATTGTAGTAGACGTTGGCGCTTTTACCGTTCAGACGTTTGTTGCAATAATACATAGACACTCCAACGCATGGTGTTCTTCTTCCTTGACAGATAAAACTTCTAGATTCTGCGATCTGCAAACATAGTCGATAGTCTGTCCATGCGCGCCTTGGTTTCGAGGCACCTGTATGAGTAATGTAGCGAGGTGCAGGTACAAGAAATACATGCTCAGGAATCCATCGCGTAAGGTCTCTCATCCGGGCGCTAGAAGATAATGTGGTGCACATTATCACGATAAGCATTTTGCTAGGCAACATGATGGTCAATTCCGCCAATGTTCGGCCGAGGGCTTTGCCCTTAGTCCTTCGTAAACCCAGCGCTCAACTCTTGGAGAATGCTCTTGGTATGGGGTAGAATTATGTCTCCTTGTTTGTGTAGGTGTGGCCCACGTCATGGGATACAAGTTTCTGAATGACTCGAGTTCTCTAGGCGCCTCGGACATAAACTTAAACCTGCGTTCTCTCGCTTCTTGAAGGCCGTTGGGGGCAGCTAACGGTATGCTTAAAGAAATCGGTGTCGGTGGCGTCGAATATATCAGAAAATATTTTAGAGTTCCAATTCGCGAGAGAAGACCAACGCAGTTCACAGTGCTTGACTCCTGGACTCCTTGTCATGATCTCCACACACACACATCCAAGTCGCATCCAGCTCTGTCCGTCCGCAGTATCACCCATTCAACGTAAAAAGTCAATTGGCATCAGAAATCCGGCAACAACAGAGTCAAAGCACGGCAAGTAAGCTATAAAGTATTTGGTGTTTTTCATCGTTGGATCGGGATTGTCCTACCCGTGGGAGGCTGAGACCATTCCCTTGGATTCGGATAGCGGAGATCATATTCTATGGATCCGGCAAGGAACAGGTAAGGGGCAATCGTTGATGCAAGTGCAGCCGACTCAAGCTGCTCTTCTGGTAGAAAGAGGCTTCGGAAAAGTGTTGTACCTTATTCTAATGGAAACTACCAAAGCGGAAGTTCCTTGCTAAGATGACAAAGCAGCTGCTGCTGGCAGCTGAAGAGACCCTTTTACATCCCGAGTTCATGTATCCACTCGATCTTACGCGGACCGAGGACTTCGCATTATGATGCTGAACGATTTTTGGGATAAAGTCATGATATAGAGCTATGATGTACATGTTCGCGATCCTGTCCGAATATGGTTGCTGCAGTCAGCATGGTATGGAATCGCGAAATTTGAGGTTGCAGACGGCAATCACTCTTTCCATCCACGGTAGATGATTTTGCTGCCATAGGTCTGTCCCTTCTTCAGAAGCACCATCTTCTTCCAGTCATCATTGTTTGCGGCATCAATGTAACGACTGGGTTCGACACAGAAGCCAGCACGAGCACCACGTGCAGGTGCACCATCCACGGCCGGAATGTCAATGTACTTGCCAGTGTAGAACTGGAAGGCAGGCTCTGTGCTGAGCACCTCGAAGTGAAGCTTGGTGTTGGGATGGAAGAAAGAGCACAGCTTGCGAGCAGGGACTTGTCTGGTGTCCAAAAGCACGCTTGAGGGATCGGTGTTGATCACGAAGCAGTGGTCGATATCAGGGTCGACTGCTCCCAGAGTGAAGTTCTTGTTGGCTTCAACACCAGGGAATGCCTTGATTTCTCCGGTCGGGATGTCCGTGTCGTCCACCACCATGTATTGGTCGGTCATCAAAGTTGCTTCTGTGCCTTCGATGGTCTCACCACCAGAGATGTTGAAATAACTGCGAACTCATGTAAGCCACTTATGTTTGGAGATCTGTACAGGACACAATTACCTGTGGTTGGTGACCGAGACTACTGTCTCCTGAACCTCATCTCCGACAAGCTCAACCTCGTACTCGATCTCGAGTTGTGTCTTCTCCACACCGTCGTCGTTCTTCTTGCTTGCGATGTACCAAACGCGGAGCTCGACAGTTCCAGGATAGCCCTCTTCTCCATCCTTGCTCAGGTACTTGAACTGAACAGCCTCGGTTCCGTTTCTGCTCACTGGCTCAGGTCCTTCGAAAGTTCTCTTTCCCCATCCAGCAGGGCCTCCATGCAAAGCATTAGGTCCGTTGTTTGCGGCGAGTTTGTATGATTGTCCGTTCAGATTCTTGATTTCGGCATTCTTGATACGGTTTGCGACACGTCCGATTGTCTCACCAAAGTAGGCTGAATTCTTTGTTTTGTAAGGCTCCGAAGTAGGGAAACCTTGAACGATGTTGTGCCCCGCAATGCGCAACTCCTGGATGATGGCGCCCTGCGGCAAAAATGTGAATGCGTCTTCGGCCGACATAATGAAGTTGTGATGTGTATGTTGTTAGATTGTTGGAGGTTCGAATAAGAAGTGAGAAAGAGTCGAGGCGACACGTATAAACAATATCTTGTGATTACGGGTAAACAGGTTTCTTGCCTCGATGTCACCACACAGTTTTGACAGCTATTAGGCGGGGTGAGCTTTGGTGGGGGCTGGAGTGGAGGGGTAGAAAAGCCGCTCTTTAGCCTAATTTATCGCACTCCACGTGGAAACACTCCTTGACGTTCGCGATGCATGCTGTCACTTGACTTGGTTTGACAGGCCAAGAGGACGATGAGAGAATGCCAGCTCCGCTGTTCTTGTCTCCGCGGACGACGAGACCTGCTGAGCGACAGAGTTGCCAGGGTGGCTTGCGTGCAGGACTTGGATCAGAAACGTGTGGCTCACCGTCAAGGATGCGCGATACGGGACGGCTTTTGTTTGCATTGGCAAAGCTCCGCTCTTCTCGGCAACACGCCGTATCACCATTACACGCGTACGAGGAATCGTGTCACAGCAGCAAAAAGAGGCGCTTAACTAACTTAATCACTTTCAATCCCTGGACCTTGTAGACTCAAGACGGTCAACGGTTATCCAAAACAAATGATGTTGTCATGATCAGTCATTCCAAGTCAAGAAAATGAATACAGGTGAGCGTGAGCGGAAGATCACCGATCCGGATTTACATCCGCCTCCTATCTCCGTCGCGTCTACGACGTCAAAAAAAAACATGTTTAGCTCCGAGGAGTGAGTGTTTTTCGCGATGACTATCGCTGCAGCCACCAAGTTCTGATTGCTATTCCCGCTTCTCAGTCCAGCCGTCTGTATTTTCCAAACTCATTGTGCAGGTCATCAGCTTGCTCTTGGAAACAATAAGCCAACAATATCCAGTTGCGACGACCCCTCACATGTGGCTGTGTGCTCGGCGTACTGCTCCGAGTTCCATGCAATATCGCAGCAGGCGCATGGGGATAAGCGGATGCAAGTCCGCTGAACTACATGCGGTTACGCTTGCGTGAGGAGGATTGTATGATGTACAAATGTAGATATGACATAGAATACAGTGACATGGACATCTGAGATATCCTCTAGAGCATCTAACCTAGGACCGTTCCCCAATCAATTTTGTGCCGAGGATCAGATCCCATAAACTCCTTGTGTGCGCCATCGCCCATTCTTATTCGCAGCCCAACATCCCAACCCTGCTAAATTATTCATTGACGAAGAAAGACTCCAACACCCCCAGCGGTACCGCGTATATAAATTGCGTGACGTGTTGATCGTAACCTGTGAAATGCCGAAAGGCATCACAACCGTGAAAACTCCCTTGCGATTGAGCCGCACATGGTGACTAATCCAAAAGAAAGTGATAATTAGAATGATAGGGTAATAGATTGCTGACGTCCAGATCACGTCGAGACTTGGACGAATTTGCTGAAATCAACATCCATTGGCTCGTTCATCCAGTCCTGGGCGTTGAAGGTACCGAATCCTTGTGCCGGGGTGGCATATGATGGACTGCCGAAGGACATCATGTTGTCATACTCCAGTTGAGGCTCGAATGCGTTCCCGTATGCGATTGCGGCTTGGAATCCATCCTGGAGTGCTGGCACCTGCATGGCGGCGTGCGATCGCATGACATCGGCAGCTGATAGACCACGCATGGTGAATTGATCCTGCCACGAAGGCATAAGGAAGTCGTCATTGCTTATCGCTTCATTATGAAGCGGCGAAGGCTTGATCGGTGATCGTAGTTGGCTTAACTTTGGTACGGGGCTTTGCGATACAGGCGACGGTGAAGCACTCTGGTGGAATGTGAACTTCTCATCAAAGACTGGCGCCGAGTGTGCCGGAATTGGTGTGCTGTGGACGCTTGAGTGAGACGATGTGCGAGCGTGTTTGCGAGGGAGGCTGTGCTCCGACTCAGAGCTGATCGAACTTCTTCTAGCGATGAAAGAGGCACCCTCTGAGATCAATCGTTGTTGTAGCTTCTGGCAGTCCTCTTCAAAGTGCTCGTGTTCTCCGCTGCCGTCGTTCTTAGGTTCCAGGAGATCCAGTCTTGCGAGAATGTCATGAGTGAGAGGCTGTCCGCTAGCTTCTGACAAAGGCTTTCCAGGCCAAACGTTTGCATCGACCAGACGACGATATGTTTCTTGGAGACCAGCGACTAATTGTGCTTGTTGTTGCTCGAGCATCTCTACATAGCTTTATGAGAGTCAGCATGTGTGACTAGTGATAGCAGATAACAGACACAAACCCTTTAGGATAAATCTTGTCGTGGGACTTCTTTCTCTCGCCAAAGACACAGATAGCATTATCGGCCTTGCATCTAGTGCATGGGTGACTGCCATCACACTTTGACTTCTTCAGTCGGCATCTGTCACAGGCCTTGCCGACACGCTTTCTTATGCTGTCTGTTGAATCCGAAGAGGATGTCCTGCGGACAGCTGATGGTGGCATGGTGTGTATGAGAATAGCTTGCTATGATTGATGGATTGGGAAAGCAACGAAGATTAGGCTGGAGATAAAGCCAAGGAGCGGTGTCTAGATATAATCACAGTCGGATAGATATGGTCGGAGCTTGACATAAAACGCAGGTTCCCCTTGCGTGGCGTGGGAACGCATTGAATATATGTAGCAGAAGGATGGGTCACCAAGCGTTGGCAGGAATACTTGATGACGCTATCCCATTGGAGGCCACATGGTAAACGCTTGCTAAGATTGATGGCCTGACTAATTGTCAAACTGTTTCAGTCCGCGGAGGCAGGATTTAGATTGACGCCGATTTGCTTGGTCAGACTCGAGATCATGATGGAAAACGGAAAACAAGCTCAAGAGGAAATTCGGCCGATGCAATCGGGACCGGGATCATCGAAAAGCGAGAACAAAACCCGTCGAGTCATGCAACGGCACGCTAACGATGAGGCCGAAGCTTGTCTGCTCTGTTCCTTAAAGGTGCACTTTCGATCGCAGGGCTGTCTTCAATCCGAGGCAATCGTTCGCGATATTCAAATATTGGAATCCTTCTTGCTGTTTCTCTGCGCAACAGTCATGGACTGGTTTTTTCCATAGCAATACCGGTCAAAGATGCGCTCGATCACATCACAGTAAGACGACGCGAAGACAGCAGGCAGCAAGGTTTCTTGTACATACAGGGTACTAATCTGCCTGCCTTGTCATCTTTCGTGGCTCATCAGCATCCTTCACGCTTCAATATGTTTTGGTTGTCAATCGTGGGGCACTGCTTTGCTTCCATGGCATCGCCAAGCACCAGTCACCCTGCCAATACTTGTCTGTAACCTGTAGTTGCTGTCATATGATTCACCACTTTCTTGTCGCGTGTCGCATTCAAGTCTTTGCTCCATCTCTGCTCACGATCGAACAATCTAGCATGCTTGATGCTGCTAGATATTGCAGGACCCATATCGCTGTCTGCTTTCAAGGTGTGCGAACGACTGATTTTGAGTCGTACCCGGCTGCAGCTTCCAACAATATGTTTTGCATCGACAGAGGAAGGAACCTTCCATAGCGTGCTTGTCAAAAAACGCAAGCCACCGAATCTCTGCAGGAGGAGCCACACACACTCACACATCTCGCATTGGGTACGAAGGTGGTCTCGGACCCCGGCCTGCTTTTACATCCGAGTTTCTCAAATGCCTCCCGACTGGAGGAATGACGAGCATCCGCACCCGCAAAATGTCTGCGAAAGTTCGAAATATGAAGATCAGGGGCGTTCGAAGGGTCGTAGAAGAAAGCACCGCCCGTTTCTCTAATCCCTTTTCTGACAACGATCTTCCCAATTTCCAGAGGTAGGCAGCCATACCGGACCCTGGTTTCCTCCGCTCGGTCACACCCGTCTCCGACCCTTCTCTGCAGATTTGTGCATGTGTCGAGGCATTTTACCTACCCGCCCACTTTTTTCTCTTGATGCCGACTACCCATCGTGAAAGTCGACTCTCGGATCGAACGGCGATGATTGTTAGTGCCATCGCAAGGTGATGAGCCCAGGAAGGTTAATCTTCCTATGAGACGTCTTACTGCCATCTTCCGACGGCTTCGGTCTGATTGGTACAGATGCCGAACACCGATTGATTATTCTCAGGACATGCCGCGCATATCAGGGACTCCGAGTCTCTAGGAACCACTGCAAGGGAAACGTTCTTCCCAAATCTCGATTGAACGTGGATACTGGAAGCCCTAAGGAGGGCAGACTCGGTCATGGGCTGACAGTTGCGTCCAGCTCGCCTATTTTGTACAGAACATTGGAGTCCGACCGATCTTTGAGTTGTTCGTTCTTGGAGACACTCGTATTGTACGTATCCCAAGGAAGCAACTTGCGCGAATCCTCCGAGGTTCACCAGCGCATCAATTGAGGCTCTGCATCAGTCCCATAGGGACGGTATTGCCGACTCCCGAGGCCATTGATTGGTCTATCATGTGAACATACGAAGTACTCCGTGCTCCCCATTTCAGGGCTTAGGGTCGAACCTCTTCGTCTCACTGTCCGAGTAGTTGCTACTAAGAGCCGACATGACCCTTTGATGGTTCCTTGCTTTCTCCACAGCGTCTACTTGTATTGCATTCGCTTATAGGCGAGCAAGTGTTTGTGCCACGCGATTGAGTGGCATGTTCATCCAGTTGTCTGGATTTCCATCGTATTCGCGGTATACGATCACGATCCTTTGATCATGGCATCCTCAAGACATCCTTTCGACTGTTGTGCTACCCGACTCAAGACAACGAGGCCTCACTGTTTGTTGCTTTGGGCCGCAAGCCATTCGGAATATCTTCGCATCCATCAAAGCACTTTTGCGAACCTCGCAGACAAATCTTGAAACACAAGCTTCCTTCACTATTTTGCGCCCTTTTGGTATACCCGAGTTTGAACCGAACGGTCTGGCCGATTGCACCGTCTATCGAACCTCTTCTCGAGGACGAATGGAAGTCAAGCTTCTCTTGTTATTGGAAGACACAAGGGCTTACTCAACCATCAAAGGTGGTATCACTCATAAATCCGAGCTTTGGGTCGGACTCACCCCGAAATTTCAATATGCTTCCTCCCCGCGTGCTAAGCTTTGTCACGCGTATAAATGTAGAAATGCACAGTTTAGCAGTGTGAGGGGTATCTCCCACTGAGAGCATTATATTTTGCGCCTCTCTGTGGACGACTATAGCGATCTGAAAAAGCACTGTGCAGTTTGACAGGCCGGAAGACTCCTAAGGTGGTTGGAGGAGATGGCTAGAAAGGAGCACCGGAGGTTCGGAGTTAAGAAGATTGCTTGCCTGGGGGATCACCCTGGTCCTGTGTTTTCTTATCCATACTTACCGCCTCGCGACGACCTTTAGACAGGCAGGCATTCAGTGGGTGTAGACAGCATTGCTTCATATTTGTTCCCAGCGTGATTTGTTACATCCTCATACCTGGTCGTGGTCGTCTTCTTTAAGCAGTGTTTTGAGTTTTGCAGCTTCCACAGTATCAAGCATGTCACAGTAGTCCAGTTCGACAACAGGGAAGTTGATCTCAAGTACCGACGTCATGGAAGACATCAAACCCCCACAGACCAGGCAGACACACGCCAAACATACACACGAACAGAAGCAGGGCACATCTGAGTAGATGCATGATCAATAACGTCAAATCTACCTATCTCTTGTCCATCCACATCTGCCCTCCCTCTCAAGCCATCGTACTCTCATCCAGAACATCCTCCAGCAAGCCCCTCCTGCAGACCTCCACATCAGGCACACCCATACTATAAGTAGCCTCATACGCAAACATACTCAGCTGACTAAGGAATGGCTGCAACACTCCGCGCAAAAAGTCATCTTTGGCCATCGCCTTCATGTCTGCTCCGTCCATTACCGAACCACCGAGGAAGGGTCTTCTGACACCGGTTTCATTGGCGGTGGTGAGAGCGGTTGAAGGCGTGAAGGTAGTGTGGTCGGATGAATCCATGCCCAAAGCTTCTGCTGCTTCGTCGGTGAGGGCGACGGGGTTGAGGTCGACGGGACGGTAGACTGCGTCGATGGTGTCGGTGATGTATAGCCATTCGTGAAGTTGGAATTCATCGGGTGTGAGTGTCGTCAGCAAGTCGAGGAGTTTGCAAGCTTGCAAGAGTGATAGGTTGCTATATGTCTCTTGATCTTGACCACCGGGTAGGCAGGTAGTGATTGCCTTTTGGAGGTTTGCGTTGAGCACTGGCCAGATGGAGGAGAGGTGAATGGGTGAGAAGGAAAGGATCATGGCGCGCAAGAGCATGAAGACGTCTGCTCGCGTTGTCGATGAGGGCGAGGATGATGGGTCGGCTGCGCAGAGATCGACGACCTTGTCGAGGATCTGCGTCAGGTTGCCTACGAAAGTATCTTGCTCACAGGAAAGCATGAGAAGCATTGCTTTTCGAAGCGTGAGTTGCGTTCTTCGGTCGGCTTCGAGGCGCGCTGCATTGGCGCCGACGCCAAACATGATGCCGGCTGTGGAAGGAGCGGTGATCTTGGACAGAAGTTCAGGAAGACGATCCTTGTCGCTGAGCGCCCACTTGCGCAATACAGGATACCACCCCTCTTGCATTAAGTCTGCGGAACATGTCAACAATCGAGGGTTGTTGAAAGCGTCAGAAATGTCCTTCTTCCAGTGTTTTGAACTTGGCCCCTGCTGAGCGACGTACTCGAACAGCTTCAATAAATCCTTGTTAACATTCTCAGGGAAGGCCTTTGCATGGAAAGCAGGGGTCATGACATTGTTTGATATGGTGTTCACTGCAGTCTGCACCCTGTCGCTACTCTGCAGGATTGTTGTAAGTTTTGGTGTGACGTAGAGAAGACTGTGTATGAGATCGCTAGCTCCACTGGGAAGCTGCGACCCGGCCGTCGGGGTTTCAAGGATATTGGTGAGCGGTCTTGCCGTGAACGTTGCGGTCAACAATCGAAGGAAGATGTCGCCCAATTCGCGGCGCATCTTGCGCAGTTCACCAAAGTTGGTGTTGTCGATCTTCTCGGCGAGCAAGACTGTAAACTCTAGCAGAGATGGTAGAATCTGTCTGTGAGGTAGTGGGTTCGAGAGAACATCTCTCAAGAAGATGGTGCACTCGGTCCATATCTCATCTGTAGCGTCGTCTTCGATGGCGCGCGAATAGCTGAGCAAGAAAGCGGCCACTTCAGCCGTAGACAAATCTGATGTCAAGCTCGATCTACGTCCAATGTCCAGTGCGTCAATGTTCGTTCGACTGTATAAAGCATTGATAATGACAGGGACAGTGTTCTTGGGTCTGGAGCCATCCAAGACTAAGAGCAAACTGAACACCGCCGCAGATTCAGCTTCCTGAGATGGCTTGGACCGGGACCAAATCAAAGCCAATGTTTCGAGACACTCTAGCTCTTCCGCTGCAAAGAGGTTCTCAAGAATCTTTCGCGTACGGTTTCTTAGTTTGAGCGCATTCAAGGATATTGTCGCTGCACATGTCGTATCTGACCGACCACTTTCATTGCTCGCCCAAGCCCAGATGGAGAAACAGATTCGAATTGCGTCCTGGAATGACAATATCATGGTGAGTCTGCTGTTTATGCGACTAGTCTTGCTCGGAGGTGCTTGTTGTCCATCTTGCGCAAACACGCCAGAAATATTGCCGAAGAAGCCTTGCGATGGCTCGGGAGACTTTGGTACGGGACTGACGATTTCTTCGCTTTGGAACTGTCGATGCACATGAGCGAGAACAAGCTCAAGCCCGTGCAAAAGTGCAGATAAAGTTGAGATAGGCACGGACTCGATTTGTTCGTGTGTCGAGTGAGAAATGTGTTTCACATATCTGAAAGCGGTTGAGACTTGCTTGCAGATACACTCCACCAGAGGCAACAAATTGGCAAAAACAGCGTCTGCATAGAGCGGCAGAACCTGGTCAAGGAACTCGACCCAGTGCTCCAAGAAGAGGCGGCTGGAAGGTGATGACAGGCCAGTACGGAGACAGCTCAACAACTCAGGAGGGGGCGTAGAGATCACTGGCTGTGGCGCCTTCTCGGGCACCTCGATTGTGAGGGACGGCCTGTGAGAGGCGAGTGGACTTCGAGGCATGGCAAAGGTACTGTGCGCTGCCGTTGCTCGTAGCTTCAGTGCCTTAGAAATGGTTTCAAGGTAGACAGTTTGAAGCGCTCCAATTGGACCTTTCAGAGCCTTGCTCAATGTACCAATCAGTGCATCATCAATCTCCAACTGCTTCAAGATGAACGCGTTGGGACACTCGAGTAGTGTTTGAAGTATAGTCAAGGCTGCGTGCTGGAGGGACTGGGGAACGGTGTGTCCCTGCAATGCCAGAGTTCTCAGACACATCTTAGCAATGAATTCGATGGCATCAGTCTTCGGAGTCTCGCCTCTTGGACTGCTTGAAAAGCCGAACTGGAGATTTGAGAGAGTGAGCCACAAGTGTTCGTTGGGACGGCGTAGAAGGTTTCGCAAATGCTTGAGACAGAAGAGGATGCCGTCCAAATGTTGCACTGCATTCCTTCGTGTTCGGTGCCGAGCTTCTGTCTTTCCTGCTTCATAAGCATAGTTGTTCATATCGTTATGCAGCTTGGAGCATATAATGTAGAAAACCCTGTCCAGGCTCGAAAGACTTTGGAGCCATGAGAGAACAACGTCAGCGGCACCAGTACCTTCAGCATTGAGCGAGTCCAGGAGCAGTAGCAGCGGTCGTGTCAAAACTTTCTCTGGGTCAACGTCGCTCCCAAATTCGCCCGATGTAGGCATGACACTGGGTCTACGAGACATGGGCCTTCCTGATCCTTCTAACCTTGGACTGAAGCTTTGCATAGTATGTTCCCAAAGTACCGTGAACCTTGATGCTACCTCTGGCCCGTCTTCTTCGGATTCGCCACCAACAAGCAACGCTAGACGTGCTTCAACCTGATGTTCACTTTTGGTCAAACTCTCAAGCTGCCATATCAATCGCACAGCTTCCACATGATATTTCGGTCTGAAGGGCGAGAGATGATGCCATATACCGTTCAGAACATTAGTTTGGAGGTCCATAATCTGTTCGGGAGTGAAGTATTGTGATTGTTGTCCACCCACGCTGGCGATTATGACTGACATGATGGAATTGATGACCAAAAACGATGACTGTTCAGTCGAAGAGTCTTGTAGCAAACTCTCCTTATCAAGAGCATGCTTGAATGTGTCATGAATGTTCGCATTGCGCAACGCTTCGGAGCTGGGTGTCTTGGTAATAATGCTGACGAAGCAGTCCGTGATCAGACCAAGTTGGTTGGCCAACGTACTTGATGTCAGGGCCAATCTCAAGACTTCAACAATGCTTTGTAGCATGTATTCAGCAGTACTGCGTCGATCGAGACGTACATTGTCCATCGTGCTTTCGTCAAAGTCTTCTTTGGTATACTGTTGTATGAGCGAATTGACGACCACATGGCACCTCTCAGATTGCCAAGAGGATTTGGGGTGACCATCATTGTTGTCGTGCTCGAAAGCACGAGGGGGCGACACACGCAACAGTCGTTGCGCAAGGCTCAGCACAAGAATCATGAAGCGTTCGGGTTCATCCTTGTTTTCACGCAGGATGGAAGCGAGTCGGGCGAGGAGAATCAGAAGAGTGTTTGGGATATGCCGTAGAAGCATTTCTTCATCACGTACATCAAAACGATCGATGACGAAATGTAGAAATTCAAGATCTCCTATCGACTGGGCCGGAGCAGATGATCGTGTATCGAAGGACGAGAGAAGCACACTGATCAGACGCGACCAGATCAGACTACTTTCAACACCATCGAAGAACAAGCTTGCACTGCGAATCACTTCCTCAAGTTGTGCTAGTGAACCAACCTGACTGTACTCATAAGCGCTTCTGAGGGCCGGAAGCAGCACTTTGGGGACGATCAAGCCACCGACTTCCCAGCGATCCATCAAAGACAGACAAACGCGAAAGGGTCGGGCGTGAGTTGCAGGGTTCGTGCTTTGCTGACCAAGCATGTTCATGATACTCTTCTCAAGAGCGGCCGCACCATGCTTTTGGAAATACATAGCCTGTTTCTGGGAAACATTACCGCGTGAGTCTGTAGGCGACAGGGGCGCACCATCCTCAGCCTCGGAAGCAGTTGGATCGGGGCCAAGAAACCACGACCAGAGTCGTCGATTCAGGCTCATGTCCCTTCTCAAGACGCAGCCCGCGGCAGCAGTAGTAATGAGTACCATGTCCTTGGAGCGGACATGGTTGCGGAATACAGGCGAGTGGAGCGGCAAGTGTGTAACGAGTAGATCGAGAAAGCCACGCTGAACAAGAATCTGCGAATCCTGGAGACCTGCAGCAAAGCAACGCACAAGTAGGCCCGGCTCAGGGTTGATGGCGGCCTGTGCGGGCAAGGGAAGAGAGCGGTCTTCGATTTTGGATGGAGCAAAGTTGGGAAGCTTACGGGTCAAGAAAGCCAGGGCACCCTGCCTGCGAGAAGGGTTTGTTATTACGGCGAGGAAGAAGCACTGCCAAAAGTAGCCGTCTTTTCCTTCGCTATCAGGATCATCTTCCATGTCGCGAGCAGACGACTTCCGCAAGACATCGAGAATGCGGAAAGCTCGGTCGAAGTCCTCGCTTGTTTCATCTTCGATGCCCGGGAGCAGGGATAGAATCAAAGACTTTGTGGCAGGGCGGATATGTTCCGAATCTAGTTTCAGGATGTGATCCTCGATGACTGAATAGAAGATGGGTCGCACGGACAGAGAGGCAAAGGACAAGACTGGCACCAAACCAGGGAGGTATACGTGGAGAGTCTGGCCGAGAGATGGAGGTGGAATGAAGGAGAAGATGTTGGCATAGACATCGAGAGCCTTTTGGTGGACACCCGAGGGCAAAGCAGGGTTGAGGCATTGGGCCAGGCGCAGAGCAACACCCTGGGCGTGGGGGAGGTATTCAAGGTTCGGAGGAGGAGGGTTGAGGGCCTTGAGCAGGCGGGCTAGGAAGGCAATGTAGTCGGCCCATTCTTGTTGGGCACTGTCGAATGAGGAAAGGGCACGCTCTATAGCAGTGGCATAGCGACGAGTCGTCTTATCCTTTTGCGCGACACCTAAAAACCGTCAGACACGACAGCTCCCTGGCAGGAGGCACGCAAACGCACATACCGTCCTCGACCCGGCGAGGGGCGCGAAGAGCAGGCGAGGAGCGTCCCGTACTCAGCGGAGACACTGAGCGCCGGCCATCACCGGGTTCAAATGGCATATTCGGTCACAAACATGGATGTTCCAAATAATCGTCTCTCTTGAGACTCGCTGTGTTGCTGCTTGCTGTATAGCTCAGTCTTGGCGTGGGGAACGTGGCTTCAGGTACGCGCTTGTAATTCTATTTCGGATAAGCATTTAGCATTTTCAAGGATAGTCACAGCAGATTGTTACGTGATGGTCTGTCTTTCTCAATAGATGCGTTCAAGGGGTCTCGTGAATCTTCATCTCGAGAAGGAGATGTTTTGAATGTCTACAGTGGACTGTCAGAAGTTTGACGAAACCAATAGGAAGCATGTTCCTAATCGGGAGGTGTGTCCGTGTGTTGTCATGCTCGGAGGCAGGGAAGGCAGGCACGTCACCGGCTTCCTTGACAGCAAGACCAAATTAAAAAAGCAGTGTTCACCGACTGCCAGATTGTGAAACTGACTAAGGAAGATTTCGACTTTCTCCACTGTAATGCAGCATTCATCCAATTCTCCTTCACCTACTCGCACTCGCTCCCCCTCTCCTCCTCCCATAGGCCATTCGTCCTCCTCGGCCATCGACACGCGCGACACCAGCCCGTCATCACGCGATAGTGACCCCGACTCCCACCGCAAAGACAGCACCAACGACAAGAACGAAGGCGGCTTCTTTCAGCACATCACATATCCGGTATCCTACACCTTTAGCGGCCTGCTCCGCCGTCTCAGCGCAGACGAAGCTCCTACACCTCTCGCTCGTGCCCTGTCCGCCAACTACAACGGGACCATGAGCCCATCGGCCACCTTTTTCGACGCTCCCAAACGCCGTCTCTCGCCCTTTCAGCCACCGCCGCTGACTCCTTTGACTCTCGTCGGCTACAGAGAGAGCACCCCGCTTGCTAGCAGGTTGTTGGAAAAGGCCCTGGCTGAAGAGATCCGTTTGCTTGTGCCGCCGCGGGTCCAGCTCGTGGATGAGTGGAAGCTGATTTACTCGCTGGAGCAGAACGGTACCTCTTTGGGCAGTCTGTATAGCTTGAGCGACGAATACAGAGGCAAACGGGGTGGCTTTGTTTTGGTCGTCAGAGACGCCAGCCAAGGAGTCAGTCAACCACCTAGTGCTATGCATCCCACACACTGACACAAAATTCTAGGTCTTCGGTGCATACCTCTCCGACCCCCCTCAGCCTCATCCCCATTACTATGGCACCGGCGAGTGCTTTTTGTGGAGCGCTTTCCGCCTGCCTTCTCTACCCGATCTCTCATCCTTACCTCCCCCTCCCTCTGCCGACACGACCCACATGCAGCGAAGCACAACTATTGCTACCACTACAAAAAAGCCCTCGTTGACTGCTTCGGCTTCGAGAAGTGGCACCTCGACACCTGATAGGATAAGATTCAAGGCCTTCCCCTATACTGGCGAAAACGACTATACAATCTTTTGCCAGCAAGGCTTTCTGAGCATTGGCGGTGGTGACGGTCACTATGGTCTTTGGTTAGACAACAACTTGGCCAAGGGCATCAGCTCGCCCTGTCCTACATTCGGCAATGCGCGTTTGAGTGATGAGGGTGAGAAGTTCGGCATACTCGGCGTTGAGCTGTGGTACATTGGCTCTTAATCTGGCCGAGACAACAGTTTGCATAGTATCTATGCATTGCGTCCACCTCGAGAGATCCCCACCTTGCAGGTTTGTGAGGCCCACTGAGATGGCTTGCGTAATGATCTGCTTTCTGAGAAGCAGTCATTTATCGAACTCCACAAGATCAATGAATCCTGTAGCGTGGCACTGAGGAGAACACAAAAGAGACCAGACGACCGTGGTCTCATCTGCGAGAGTCGCTACGCTCGAGTATCCATGAATACTCGTTTTGTCAGATCGGACTGCTGCAGCAGAGATGAAGTGTCTGCTGCATTCGAGACTTCTCTGCTCCTATCTCAGGTTCCAAGGATGGTGAGCCGACTTGCTGCGTCATCCCATACCTTCGAGTCGTAGACCCACGCACGGAGCAGGATACCACAGACTTTCGTTTGGCGTACGAGTAGGTCAGCCACGCAACCAACGTCAGAGTTCGGCGCCACTCCATGACATACACCCGAGACCAGGGTCTTGTACACGTCCATGGGTATGGAGTCTGACTGATGCACTCAACATGCTTGCCGCAAAAGTTACTCTTCAGCCCTAGGGAATATCTGTATTCCCGTGAGCGTTCCGTCTTAGTGGATTCTGAATGCAGCACGAATGATAGTGTGGCTGGTTGGCATGTCCTGAATGAGACGTCTCAAGGTTTACCGAATCGTGAGCATATAGGGTAACGCCAGGCCTACAGCCCTGTATCGAGATCCACTTGCATTTACACACTTGCGCATGACACTGAGAGAAGCAGCGTACGTCCCTTTCCAGAAGACTTATTGCCAAGATCCTTCTGCCGAAAGTGCTTGCCAAGTCGGTTGTTGAGTGCATCTGCGACATCCAGAGCCCCCAGGTCAGGGCCTGGCTGATGTATTGTAACGGCTTCTGTTGCTCGCGGTTATAAAAAGTCGACGAGATCAACATACCCAGACGGCACCATGTTGAGGTGTCGACAGTCGAGTGCTATGAAAATTGAAAGACGACCTTTGTGCAGCAAACACGACTGCACCACACGTACTGGTGAGCCATCGTATCTGGATTGAGACATGCAAGTTGAATCTCGAACTGGCCTTTGGACTCGACCGAGCGGCTGGCCACAATTAAAGCCCATGTTTTGGGTCGACGACAATAACGTTCTCGACCTTAAATAAGCCCTTGGTAGAATCGATAAATGGGCACGAATCAGATGTCGTGGTGGCCCAACTCGGAAAGAGCCAAGCCGCATGAGGGCAAGGCTGGCCGTCGCAACGGTCTTTATTTCGACCTCCAACGTTTCTCCTCCGGATCCTCTCCACTCTAGACTCTGCATTGAAACACTCTGCCTTATTTGATAGTCTACGATATATCGCCTTGCCGTCAACGGTGAAAATGGGTCCTCGTATACTGGTAAACTGGTGGCTTCGCCAGAGAAATATAACAGTGCAACCATCAGCCAGTTAGGCTTCTTAGTCCCTTTGATTTGCGACCTTGCTTGCATACCATACCTTTCGTTCTTTACATCATCTCACCAATACCTTCGTTACAAAATAGAGAGGTGAATTGAAGATGCGCGCGTCAAACATCCTTGTGCCAATGGCAGCTGCCGGCATCGTCGCTGGCTCGCCTTTGGATTTTCAAGAGCGTGCCGCCAATACATGCACGATCAAGAGCATTCAGTCTGTGGTCACTAAGCTGAACCCTTCTGTTGCTACGCCTTACTGCCAGTCTCTTCTCAAAATTTCGACCAAGACCGTGAACAAGACAGTCACGCCTTCAGTACCTTCAAAAGTCGTCAAAACAGCGACTGTGTCCAAGACGGTCACTTCGACCAAGTAAGTTGAACAGTAGAAGATGGAAATAAGGATATGGTTAACATCGCTTAGGAGAGTCACCAAGAATGTTACAGCTACAACCTCCAGCTCGTTTGATTTGACAGACACCAGGACTACCAGCAAGAAATCTTCAACCACGAGCAGCAAAAAGAGCAGCACGTCTACCAAGAGCAGTAGCAGCAGCAGCAGCAGCAGCAGCAGCAGCAGCAGCAGTAGCAGTAAAGTTCTTAGCAGCAGCAGCACAAGCAGCCGTGTGTCCAGCAGTAGTCTCCCCGCGAGCACTAGCGCCTCGTCCCGCAGCCAGATCTCAAGCAGCAGCAAGGCATCTTCCAGCGCCAGCATCACCAACGATAAGTCTTCTTTGAGCAGTAGCTCAAGCAAGATGACATCTATCAGCAGTAGTAGCAGCAGCAACAAGCCTACTTCAAGCATTAGCGGCAGTGCAAGTGGCAGCAGCAGCTTTGTGTCCAGTAGCAGTTACACATCGAGTAGCTCACGACCCTCCAGCAGCTTCAGCTCATCGAGTTCATTGAGCTCGAGTACTTCACCAGAAGGGAGCCTGCGTGCCAATGCCATTATGGCTACAGGTTCAGGATCTTCATCGGTGTCCAAGACCGCTTCAGTCTCTGCATCCGGATCGCCCTCGTCATCGGCACTGGTATCAAGTTCCGCATCAGCTTCTATTCCAGGAATGATCTCAAGCTCGGCATCGGTCAGCAGCAGTGCGTATCCTTCATACTACCCGACTTGGGATCCCTCTGCCAATGCTACGATGTCGACGAACGGTACCTTCTTCTCCAACAAAACTTCGACGAGCACCCAAAGCACTGCGTCATCTACAGGATTTGCTGAGCTCTCCACCACTTCATCGAGCCAATCTACCGATTCGTCATCTCTCACAGTGTCGTCGTCAGATGCGCCGGTAGCTACTTCCACGTCTTCCAACGAGTCATCGTCAACCAGATCCTCCTCGGCTACTGAGGTTACCGAGGCTCCTTCGTCCTCTTCAAGCTCTCTCTCGATGTCCTCTACAGAATCTTCTTCGTCCAGCGAGTCATCTTCTGCCTTTTCCTCCTCTAGCGAAGCTTCCTCGATGAGCGCATCATCTTCCAGCGAGTCTTCGTCTGCTACCGAATCATCATCGTCGACCTCGGCATCTGCGAGTGCAGGGATGAGAAAGCGTGGTCTGGAGGAGCGTAGCTCAGAGGATTGTGATCTGGAAGAACGTGGAGCTGTGACAGTCACCGTTAAGAAGTCAACAAGTGCAAAAAAGACCACGTTGAAGAAGACAACAAGCGTCAAGAAGACGACATCGACAAAGAAGCCCACTACGACCAAGAAGGTCCAAGTCGTCAAGAAGGCTACGAGCAGCCAGAAGCCATCGAGCACAAAAAAGGTCACTACATCAAGCAAAAAGCCAACAAGTACCTCAAAGGCGACGAGCACCAAGAAGCCAAGCTCAACCAGCTCGAAGAAGGCCACGACTAGTAGCAAGAAGATCAGCACAACATCAAAGACCAGCAGCAGCTCAAAGAAGCCGGTCACGACATCCAAGAAGATTAGCAGCACAACATCGAAGAAGATTACTTCTAGCACAAGCTCCGCCAAGACGTCGAGCGTTCCAATCAACAAGGGCCAGCCTGCTCTGTTCAACGGGTTGAATAACGCGCAGCAGTCGAGCATTTGTAGCTGCTTGCACGTGCCTACTCCTACTTTCACAAGAACTATCCACATGGATACATTCACTACTGTCACATCGACTGTCACAGCGACGCAAACTCTTGTGCAGTCAACCACAACCACAGCCCACCACACTGTAAGTTTTATCTCACGGCACGACTCCTAGTTGTAGCTAACAACATCAACTAGGCCACCGCAACACCCGATCTCTTCTACATGCAGGTGTCAAACAACAGCAATGCAGCGATTGCTGGACAGTGGGCATACCTGCCAGGAGGCAATGAACTCATTGCATTCACAGCAGGAAAGCCCGGAGCCAGTTCGTTCTTCTTTGACGAGCCCAACTTACTTGTGGAATACTCGAGCAACTACGTAGCCAACATCGAGGAAGGACACTGGGTGTCATCGCTCTGGATGAATCCGGTCGGTCGCATGTACGAGGTTAATGCGGTACCATTGGACTGTCAGAACAAGGGCGGAGAGCTTTACTGTAAGATGAATGACCTCGACCAACTCTACTGGTGCGATGTTTGGGGGACGACTTCAATGGTCCTTGGACCTTCGGAGTATGACAACGGATCGTGCAGAAAGGTGTCGCTCGAAATCGTTCCGGTATAATTAAATAGTCTTGGTGAAGTTTTTAATAGATAGACGACAGGCTGGGCTCCTGTAAGTTTCAACGATAATAATTTTCTCAATCAACAGATACACAGATGGTAATTGAGGACATGAGCCAAGGTGTTGTTGGAGTGAGGTATTACGTAGGACGTCCAGACGGCGGAAGGAGCGGGCCCGAGGCGAGGGCCTTGAGCTTTCTCCGCGTTTGGTCAGCCATCTCTCCACCTTGGAGTCTTGCACAGTCGCGCCTTACTAACCCGATCATCGAGAGCAATCACCAGAAAGCGAGTCGTCTTGTCGCAAACACAATCAGCCCCGAACACAACCCAGCAGCTCTCACACGTCTCACACATCTCACACGCACACAATGGCATCACGCGCAATGACCATGCCGGCCCGCCGCCTGGCTCTCAACCTCTCCACTCCCACCGTCGCTCGCCGTAGCTTCCAGAGCTCAGCACGCATGCTCGAGGTACCGGCAGGAGCCATGCCCGTCCGCAAGCCCGTGGGCGCTTTCCGTGGAGGGTACGAAACACTCAGACATGCTGCACATCCTTCCACACCATCCGAAGCTATTGCCGAAGCCGTCGCGTGACATAACTGACGTTGATACTACAACAGCATTCTTGGATTCCTCTCTGGAGCCGTCTTGAGCGGAGGAGCCCTGTACTACTATGTCATTGACGAGTACCGTGTGTCGAACGAGCTCTTGACCGAGGACATCTACGTAAGTCTTCTCAGACGGGTGGGCCAACGAGGAAGAGAGACTAACTCCTCATAAACACAGGCTCTCCAGTCAGCCGTCTCACGCATAGAAGGCTACGTCAAGTCGCTCGAGGAGAAGGTCCGCAAGTAATCGACGAAGCCACACTCGACGCTCCCAACCTTCGATCCCGTCCCTCGCTCTCTCGTTAATGCCACGAACCCCAAGGCACTCGACGCCTCACCTCAATCCATTCAAGCATACCCCGAAGCTTCCAGCAACGTCCGCTTCCCCCCCTTCGATCATCAGCCAGCAACGAAGCTCCACCTTCTTCTCTCTTTGTTCCTTTACTCTCAAGTATCCTTGTAAAACGACAAGATATCCCAACTCGAATTCAAGTTCCCGCATATACAATCAATCCGAAAAAAATTCAATTCTCCCACCCTATGCAAAGAAAGAGCTGTGAAATACATGAATGCTGAAGGGCACACAACACGACATCAGGAGAGTCTTTCACACGCCTGTTTTGCTGCTCTTTTGCTTCGAGGCTGTTGCACACGTAGAATGCTTGCTTCCTCTTGCATCTGCGACTCTCTGCTCAGCGACCATGTCGCCAGCAGCTGGCCTCGCCTCTCAAGTAGCTTCTGCTCTTGCCGAAGCCCGTGTTGGCTCGGCATGCTCTCAGGCCTATGCGACCCTTCTACGCAATGCTTTCAAACAAGACCTTGCTCTTCCCAGGCCTTCGCTCTCCCTCCGTAACACCGTGCCTCTTCCTTCTTCAATAGCTTCCAGCCCGCGCAATAATCCAATAATCTCTCGCTCCTCGTGCATTAGACGAGTACTTCTCGAATTTCTCGCGCCTTGCTCTTCTGGGGACCTCTTCCTTGGTGCCTCCTTCCCTGTCCTGGCCTTGTCAGATATTGGTCGTGTCTGACAACTTTTGTAGATCTTTGAAGCGACTCGACCTCGTCGTCTTGATCGTCGATGCTTCCTCTTTACCTTGCTCTCGCTTTCCATGGTCTAGAAATAGTTTTATCTTCTTCTACCTTCCTCTCTTCCACTATTTGCTCGATCCGATCCACATGTTCCTTGCCTCTGTTCTGTACGGTTCTTCCTCTTGCTTTTTGCTCGGCGCCTTTGCTTGGAAATCCCAACACCCTCGAAGAGAGTTGGTAGAGTTGGAATCTCGATGATGTTTTTTCTTCGCGCGCATCGATCTTGTGGCTTTTTCTTCTTGTTTATGCCGTGGTGATTTCTTCTCATCGGTCTAGTGTTGTGATTGTGATGTTTGCTTTTGTGTCTTTTCGTGTTGGTTCTCTTCTTCGCCTATGCTGTTGTTTGTTCTTTTATTTCTTTGGAGGAAAAAGAGTGGATGTGATTGATTGGTGTTGCTGTTTTGTTTCGATGGCGATGCTTCTTTCGGAGTAGAGAAGAGGTTGCTGTGATTGGTGTCGCTGTTGTCTAGTCTTGCCAGAAGGTCCTTCCTTCCAAAGTGTTAGTTTTGCGTAGCTGTTGACTTCCTTTCTGCCTATCTCAAAGGTCAGTCTCAATCACAGGTTCATCAGTGTCAATGTCAGTCACAAGATGGAGAAGAGGAATCAGTTTTTGAAAGTCAAAAGGTGCTTTCAATTCAGAGAGAGAGTAATCAAAGTGTTCTACATAAAGTTTCCATGCCTCTCAACCAAGCTATCAATTCCCGAGAATGAATGTGGCCAAGAGATGGAGAAAGGGAAAAAGGAAAAAGGTGAAATGAGCTCGGCGGCTCAGCTAACCAGGTCCAAGTTCATGATGGACTGGCGCGTCTAGATGAACCACATGCCGGGGTTCATGATGGCAGGGTTAGCCATGGGCAGAAGAGGCTCGTAGATGGGCTCAGTGGTGCCGGTGACGGTGTTGTCGTAAGCAGCGGGGTTGCCGAAGCCCTTGCTGTGGTGAGCACCGCGAAGAGAAGCGATGTGGGCGTAGTAAACGGCAGGGAAGAGCGAGACGAGAGTGGTAGCACGGATGTACTGGTATGAGTGCTCGTAGATGAGCGTGTGGATCTTGTCCTGAGGCCATTGAGGCTCGTTGAGGAGGACGTTGTAGTGAACAGGACGAGCAGTACCCTTGATAGCGGTGTGAGCGCAGAGGTAGAAGTCGTTCTCGAAAGGCTGTGTGACGCCAGTCTCAACGAGTGTGCCAGGAAGAGGGTTGGCGTTCTTGTCACCACCGCTCTGAGGGAAGAAGCGAACGTGATGACGCTTGGAAGCGATGATGACCAAGAATCTGGGCATAACGTGGATCTTGGCGAAGGCCTTCTTCATGGCGGCGACCTCCTGGTCGATGACCTGAGCGAACTGGCCTTCGGAGACACCGTCGCGGAAGTAGACAACAGTGGCAGGAGCCTTGCCCTGACCAACCTGTCTCGACCAACCGTTCTTGATGAGAGAGATGATGTGCTTCTCGATGTTCTCATCGGTGATCATCTCGACGCGGTGGCCATTGGTCTCAACAGCGGCGGCGTAGCGAGTGGCGTTGGCGTTCATCGAGACAGTCATGGCGGCCATGGAAGGGCCATTGAGACCGGGAGCAGCGTGAGACACATCGGCGCCAATGATGACGACGCTGTTGTCGAGAATAGCCTTCTTTGAGGTGACAGGGCCGAAGACGGTGTTGGTGAAGCCGCCCAACTTGGCGTTGAACTTCATCAATACATTGGAAATGTACTGAGCCTGAGCCTTCTGAACATGGGCATACTGGACACACTGAGACGGGATACCGAGCTTGCACTCGCAGAAGCGCTTGATCTTGCCGTATGTGATGCTGTTCTTGTCCTGAAGAATGAACATCAACAGCTGAGGTCTGCTGTTGTGCTTGTTACCAGCCAACTGGAAGGCCTCCTGCGCAAAACTGGCGGGATCAGCGTTCGAGGCAGCGTAATAGATGGCGGGGTCCCTGTAGGCAGGAGGAAGAGTAGCACCATGGCCGGCGTAGGTCTGGATGAAGGACTGCAAGAATCTCTGAACAGCAGCCTTGTCGATCTCACCTCTGGCACTCAAGACACAAACGCCCCAAGCGCTAAGGTCCTTGAGGGCAGGTGTTGAGGCAAACTTCTTGCCCTTGAGGTCCCAGCGACCAGAGGTCTTGGGGTCGGTCTGCGATGCAGTACCAGTGCCACCAAACTGAAGCTTAGGGTTGACCAGAAGACGACCCTTGGCGACAATGGGCTTCGGATCAATGGCCATGCCGTAGTTTCTGAGGTAGGGGTCGCTGGCCCAATCAAGCATCTTGACGCCCGTGTCGATAGCAGCCCAACGCTCTCTAGGAGGAGTGACGGCCCTCTTGATCATCTGAGAAGTCTGGACGTCATCGAGCTTGAAAGTGTAACGCTGATTATCCTTGATCTTGAGGAGCTCCAGAGGAAGGACGGCCTTTCTGGTCATCTGAACAACAGGCCAGCCAGGGTACTTCAGACGAACGTTGTAAGTAACCTGGAAGTATTGAGCAACGGTCTGCGTGCTTCCATCCTTGAATTTGAGGACGTAAGTGGAGTCCTTGTTCATGAAGTGGTCAATCACGTATTCGTCAGAGCCGCCCTTACGATGAACGGTAACAACGTGAAGCTTGCGGAGGCGTCTGAGATCGAAGAACTTGGGGTTGCCTTGCTTCAGAAGCAGCTGGATATCAGCCTCGCTTCTGGACTTGGTAACAGCCAGAACGGCGGCGGAGAGGGGACCAGACGACCAGAATGTACCATTGGCAACGTCAGCGTTGACCACGAGGCGATGGCCAGCAGGGTGATGTGCGATGCGAAGTGACTGGTAAACACCAGTGGTGTGCTCAACGTGACCACCGAGCGGACTGCGTTGGGAGTTGGCAGCGAAGAAGTTACGCTTGATGGAGATGAAACGAGAAGAAGGGGTCTCGCGCATGATATGATCAAGGACTGTGATAGCCTGCAAGATCTTAGTGTCGTATGTGGCGGTGCCAGTGAGGTAGGCATCCAAGCACGTGAAGTCAATGACAGCAGTGGGTCTGACGACCACGCGATGAACATCGGTGCGTCCAGGGCGAGCAGCATGTCCAGCCTCCTCGTCAAGGTTGACGTTGAAACGGAGCTCGGCAGGGTGCTGGGTGGTGGACCAGGCAAGACTGTTGCCATCGAAGATCCAACCGGGACCAAGCTTGGACCTGGTAGCCTGGCTGTTCCACACAGCCTTGATCAGACCACGCTTCTCGGCGCCAGTGCCGACCATCACCTGGTACTGGTAGATGGGGGCCTTGGGAAGACCGGACACAGGGAAGGCGTTCAACTGAATGTCGACGGCTCTGCCGAGGGTAGAAGCAGGCAAGCGGCCGGCAAAGGTGTGACGAGCGCCGCGGGCGTCCGACCACATAGTGGCACCGACGTCGACGTTCTTGACATTGTTGCTGATGCCTTCAACAATCTGAGGAGCAGGACCGGGAGCAGGGTCACGGTTGCCGTCAAAGCGGGCAAGGTCGAGGCGGGGACCGGACTGAGTAGACGAAGCACCGCCAGACTGGCCCTCGCGCTGAGCGTTACGCTTGCTGGAGCCAAGCATATTGAAGATTGAGAGGGAAGATTGAGATGTAAAGATCGTGCTTGACTGAAGAGCGAAGCCGGTCAGTGGTGTTGCCGGAGATGAGGCGCGTTGTTGGCAAGGTGTGATGAGATGGATGATGTGATGATAGATGGAGAAGGTAGATGAGTGTTGGAAGTGGAAGTGGAAGTGGAAGTGGAAGTAGATGAGAGGTGGTTGGTAGAGGTAGAGGTTGAGGTGGAAGGTGGGAGGTCTTATATAGCTAGAAGGAAGGTGTTGTTTGCTGCTTGTGAAAGAAAGGAGTGATGAGACAAGAGGTGAATAGCACTTGTGATGAGGAAGGAGCACTGATGAAAGCAAATAACGTACCTGAGGTGACTGTGATTGAGATCTCAGGTGGTCAGAGATGAGATGTTGAAAGAAGGGCGATCGAGACTTCGGGTTTGTTAGTAAGAGAGCTCCGACTGAAGTGGAGAGGTGGAGTTTGCTCTGAGAAGGAAGGTGAGGTGAACAAGCAGAGAGGTGTGATGCCGAGAGCAAACCACAGCAACTGATGCGGAAGATGATTGAGGGATATGTTTGTGAGGGCAGTTCCTGATGCAGATGGAGAGAAGGATGGCTGTAGTGGTGAGAAGAAGAAAGCGCGAAAGGACGTACCAATAATGATCGATGACCAAAGATGATATCAAAGGCTAGCTGAGGAAGGTTAATACTGGTTGGTATTGGATTGTGCTAATGGTTAGATGGTTGAAGGAGCAAGGGTGGGTGGATGGGTGGATGGTGGATGTGGCTGTGGATGCGCGCAAACAAGACTCACGAGAGATTGAGCAAAGAGCTGATTGATGGCAGTGGTTGCAGTGATGGAGACTACTGCAGTATGAGGTTGGATTGTACAAGGAAGGGGAAGCAGTGTCAATGGAGCAGAACTTACTTGTTTGGTGGTAAAGCAGGAGGATGAGAAGAGACCAATTGAAAAGGAATTATGCAGCGTGGGATGGCCGAGAGGCTAGCAATCAACGGATACCGTGTCGCGCTCCCTGCACACTGTTTCGACGATGGCTAGAGAATCCGGAGAAGTTGCATCAAGGCCTTGATTGACTTCAAACCGTGGATACTTCCTTCCCTGGGAAAATGTCAATCGAGCAAGCCCAACCTATCGTGCATCCTCAGAGCGTCCCTTGCTGCAGGAACGGAGCCAACAAGCCTAGAGACCTACCTGCCTCAGCAATCCAGACTCAAGACTGACACAAAGGCATCAGAACAGCAATTGAGCAGAGCAGTCAAAGCCCACAGCCCACTAGCAAAGCAGTTGGCCTTCTGCAGCGGTCCTACGAAAGACATTCCCCACAAAGCGCGACAACCCGTTCAAGCACGCAGTCAAGTGGCACAGGACCCACCAAGCACGAGACCTTGCAGCCAGCAGAAAGAGACGGCAGAACAGACAAGCATCAAACCTGTCTGACCAGGAAGCACAAGAAACGACATTCGGCGTCACCGTAACGTCCTCGGCCCAGATCGGCATATACCCGCCGGGTGCATACTCTGCATGTGTCAAGCAGAGGAAGAAAGAGATATGTCCATAGCGACAGGCCGTCTGGATACTACGGCGCTTGGCTTCGGCTCATTGGCAAAGGAGACAAGAGACGTCGCGATAAACATCGGCACAGGCTTCAAGAAGTTGTCTTGACAAGCCGGCTCGACCCCAGCAAACGAATGTCGCGAGGCTTCAGGTCACGGGGGCCGATTGTTCGGGCCATGCAGATGCAAAGCCAGACGCAAGAGAGCTGTTCGTCGTTCGTCGGCATCGGAAAAAGTGGAGAGCTGCATGGCGTTGCCGAAGCACCGTACTTGCACAGGGCCTCCGGTGACAGAAGGTAAGGTATATATCATTTTTTGTCTATGCAAGAAATCAGCAGCGGGAGAGATGTGCTCATGTCGGGGGAGGGGGGCTTGGTTACAACATCATTGTATTCTACTTTCGTTCTTTCGTTTATATTACAGTTGGCAGTATAAGGTAAAAAGCAGCTGAAGATAAGCAACCATCTGCTTTCCCTCTGCTCGAATGTCAGTCTTGCCGTATAGAGAACCAAATCAACGCCGGAAATGCTTCATGTAATGCACCGTCCCGTAGCCCACAAATTACTGTCGCTTTTCTAAGTGACGTGAAGTTGTGATTCACGTACGCTTCTATCTGCGAGTCGAAGCTCTTGACTTTGCATTGAGAGATCAATTTCCAAGAAACTCATGCTTCCAAAGCTCAGCTTCAGCGGCCGTAATTGTAGCCACCGCCATAACCACCACCCTGCATCATAGCTCTGTTTGGGTCAATGCTTCTGATCAAAGCAACCATGCTCTCAGCATTCAGTCTTGCCTGAGCAGGGTATGTCGAGGCGTTGGGGATCATGCTGAGAAGCAAGGTGATATCCCTGGGAAGAGGCTTTGGTGGCGGGACAACGACCTGCGAGCCATAGCCCTCAGCACGCTGTCTCTGTTGTTGACGACGGCCAGCGGCACCCTTGAGTGGTGATTCACCGCGGGCAAGCTTGCGTGCAGGTTGCTCCGCATCTGAGTCTGCATTGTCGAGCGGGCGCTTGGGTGACTGTACGTAGCCGGCAGCGGCAGAAAGAACAGCGGGGTTGGGCACTGGTTCGGCCTCAGTGCTGGGCATGGCGAAGTCTGCACCCTTGGGTCTTGTCTGAGCGTTCGGGCTGATGATGGTAAGAACTGTGCAGGGGTCGAATGTAGGAATTCTGAAGCGATGGCCGAAGCGGACGAGCGAAGGGTCCTCCGGGAAGAGGTCGGCCATGCGCTTTTCAAGCTTTGTGATTTGGGCAAGTTCGCCGTAGTTGGACTCGTACTCGTGGATAAAGAGGTAGAGAGGCTTAGTCCTGGGGATGTTCTCAGGCTTGGCCGAGAGCTTCGAAACAGTGGTCTCGAAGACAGCACGAGCGTCTACAAGTATTGTCAGTGGAGTAAATAACACTAGTTTGGGCGAGACTTACTTGTAACGTCGTTGGTGGCGATCAGGTGCTTAAGGTACTCCATGGCGAACAGCTCGTCCTCGGGGAACAGCTTCATACCGCGCTCGAAGATCTTGGTTGCGGCTGGGTCCTTGTAACAGTGGTACTCGATCAGTGCGGTTGCCACGTATACATCGCTTGTGATGCGGCCTCTCTTTCTTGCAAGAGCAAAAACGTTCCTAAGGCCACCGACGGCTGCGTCGGGCTTGCCCTTTCCTTGAATACGGCGCATGGCGCGCATGAGGGCGATCCAAACGAACGAAAGTGTCTTTGAGACAGTTCTGACCTGACCAGCAGTGTTCTTCTGTACCTCGTCGACTTGTCTCTTCTCCTCTGCTTCTCTTGAGTTTGCAGCGGGTCTGTTCGTTTGGTCATCGTCATCCTCATCTCTGGCTTCAGGAGTAGGCTCGCGCGAAAGCGGAGGTAGAGACTCGTAGTACTCCTTGATCTGAGCGATGGCCTTGGGCTCGCGTGCCTTGATCTTGTCAATCAGTGCGTAGAGGGCGTTCAAGCAGTTGTCGTAGGGCTCCTTGACAGCGTCACCACGGCGTACGAGGCTCTCCTCGCCATCCTCGACAGGCATCGATTGCTCAATACGGTCGGCGCGGGTAAATGCGAGCAAGCAGCTTTCCGGGTTGGCGGCGGCACCTTGAGCCAGGAAGTCATTGGCCTCGGTCTCCATCTCGTTGTCGAAGCAGAACTCGGCTGCGTCATACCAGATTTGAGGCCAGAAGCGGAGGGCCATAGTGGCTTGTCTGTACACATAAAGTACGCGATCACGGTAAGCCTTGATGTCCTCCTCTTTCAGGACCAGCGGATCTTCCTTCTCCCAATCGATCCAATTCTGCCAGATGGTGACTTGTTGCTGGTATTCGTCGTCGCCATCGCAACCAGGCGCGGGCGGCAGTGTGGGGACAGGTCTGCGCTTCAGGTCCTGGGTAATCTTTTGGAGGATGTTGTAAGAGGTACGGGCAGTCATGTAAGCGGGGGATTTCTCCTGGAGAAACTTGCGACCCTGCGACTTGTTAGTTCTGGCTTGCAAGCAGTCACATTGAGTAACATACGGTCATCTTGTTGAGCCCCATCTCGAATGAGTCGTATTCCTTCCACAAGCTGGTAGTGGCCTGCATGGGAACAGTGATGGCACGTTGATATGCCTTGCGCAAGGTGTCCATCTTTTGAGCATCCTGCCAGCCATTGCCTCCGGGATTGCCAGGGCCTGACTTGATGAAGTTGATGTAGTCTTGCCACATGCTTCCCGAATCCTTGTCGCTGCCGATGAGGTTGAGGGCAAAGTCATAAGCCTGAGTGATAGTCTGGCGAGCTTGACCAGTCGTGTCGGTCATGACATTGTTGCGACGTCTAATGTAGTCGAGGTAAATTCCCCAAAGCTGTACGTTGTAGTTCTTGAGAAGCGCCATGTTGAAGATGTTCTCCAAGCGAATGAAGTCGTCCTGGTCCTGCTCCATCTGGGCGTAGGCGACCCATTGATCGGCCTTGAGACTCGTCAGCTCTGAACATCTCGAAAGTCAGGAAAGTAGAGAAAGAGGAACTTACAGCAGTAGGGAAGACTTCGAAGAAGCGGTCGTAGACATTGCGAGCATCGTCAAGCTTGTTCTTGGATCTGTGCAGAGCAATCAAGTCAAGCCAAGCATCAACATCACCCTTGGAGTCATCAGCGATTCTGTCCTCGAGCTGACCAACACGGTCCTGAGGCAAGCGGGGCTTTGAGAGGGCAGCAGAGGACGAAGAAGACATCTGAGCAGAAGGAACAGGGGCATTGGACTGCGGCAGTGCCTGGCCTTGGACGGAAGCACCTTGTGTAGGAATAGCAGAAGGGGCATGGTCTTGTTCAAGTACATCAGTAGGAGGAGGGTTATATACGGCTTGTACATTCTGTTGCTGCTGCACAGGGGTCTGAGCGAGCGAACCGTTTGTGCCTGTGCCTTGCTCTTGCTCTTCATCGTCTTCGTCATCATCTTCTTCAATGAAGCCACCAATCGTCTTTGGCTTTTGCGCGGCTGTGGCATCGGACATGCGCGAGGCGGTGCGAGATGGTATCTGAGAGGGAGGTTGCGACTGGACAGCGGCGGGCTGAGGAGTGGCCGAGGGCTGAGGTTGGTCAGGCATGAAGCTGGAAGGGTCATAGTCTTCATCGTCTTCTTCCTCTTCCTCTTCCTGGTCCTGATCCTGGTCCTCGGCGGGGTCCTGGGCAGCAGGATCATAGGAGGCGGGATCATACTCAGAGCCAGCCATTGAGGCAAGGAAGGCGGCTTCAGCACTCATGTCGGCCATGATGGCGGTAATGCGACGGGCGGATTACGAGCAAGAGGAGACGATGACGCGCGGGGAAAAGAGATCGGATGTCGTGTGCACAATGAGGGCGGGGCCGAGTTTGGACTGGTATACCTGGTGATGAGCGGACGGGTCTAGTGCAAGGATTGAGGAAAGAAACGCGCGCAAACAGGCAACCAAGTGTGAAAGATGCGACAAGAAGGCGGCGGCGATGGGAAGTTTGATGCCGACCTTTGCGGAGTCGCGACACGGAAGAGCTTCGAGGTCTGCGCCGCTAAGGACGCTAGCGCCGGGAGCATCCGCACCGTGCATGGTGACGTCTGCCGAAGTCAAAGGCAGCCGAATGCGCCGTGGTCGTTCTTTGAGCTCTCCTTGTTGACAGTCGACTGCTGACTCTGCCTGCTCGTGCGGTCTGCATCCTCGAACCCCCACCTGTCGCACCATGAACCCGACAATCACGCTTCCGAGGAACAACTCAAATGCCTCTTTCGGGGCGGTACCGTCCTCATCACGGCGGAAAGATGGTGGTATCCGCATGCCTCGATTCTTCAAACGCCTATTCAAGTTCCCCCAGATGGATTTCGAGATGGCAGTCTGGGAGATGACTAGCCTGATCATCGCGCCCAAGAAGGTCTTCCGCCAGGTCTACTACCACAAACAAACACGGAATACATGGCACAGAGCGGACCCGTCGTTCACCTACCTGCTCTCCTTCTTCCTTCTCCTGACCGCACTATCCTGGGGTCTCGCATACGCCGATGGTTTCTCGAAAACCCTACGCATAACTCTGGTCTTCATCTTCGGCCACTTCCTCCTTACCTCACTACTCGTATCTACGGCCGCCTATTTCCTCGTCGGAAAGCTATTGGGTCCTGGTGTCAAGGGTCTGCCAGGCAGGAACAAAAGAGCTGGCTTGTTTGGCCCGCCGGGCAATGATACGATTGAGCAATTAGAGTTTGGATATTGCTTCGACGTCTCGATTCGTGCCTTCTTCCCTGTCTGGGTCTGGCTGTACGTCGTCCAGTTCCTGCTCATGCCAATCATCTCGCGCGACTATTGGGTCTCGCTGTTCTTCGGCAACCTCTTGTACTTGGTGGCCTTTGGATACTACTTTGTCGTCACCTTCCTCGGCTACAATGCCCTTCCGTTCCTCCACCATACGCAGCTCCTGCTCACGCCAGTCGTGGGTTTCGCCATCTTCTGGATCGTCAGTTTGTTCGGCTTGAACTTGCCGAAACACTTTGCTCCTGTCCTATGGGCTGGTGCCGACTTGCGCAAGTCTGTATGATTTTGGACCATGTATCTATACCAAAGAAAAGCATTTTCCTTCTTCTCCTTAAACGATCAGTTGCTATGCATGTTATGAAACTCGTGATGATTTTGACCATCCTCCCCGTATGCTAAACTTTGTCACGCGTACAACTATAGAACAGCACAATTTCAGCATCGTTGGGGGTTAGGGGTAGCCTCCGTTGAGAGCGTGGTAGTTAGCGCCTCTCTACGGATAATTATATCGATCTGAAAAACATTGTGCATTTTTACATGCCAGACGACTCCAGGCGTGGCCGCGGGAGATGGCTAGAAGTGACAGGTTTTAGCACACGGGGAGGATCTATATCTATATACACCAAAGTCAAGAGTCGAGGTAATGCTACATGAAAACAAAATAACGCCGCTGTGCATGCCATGCTTCTACTCTACAGCCTCCATATGCACAGATATGCTCAACTCCCAAATATACTCTTACACTATAATTCTTCCTCTAAATCGGCAGCGTGCGCTTCTGAGTCTTCTCCTCAAAAGTCTGGATCATGTCTCCAGTCTCGAAGCCTTCCCAGCCTTCGAATCCCATACCACACTCGGTACCCCTGCGCATCTCCTGAACATCCTTTTTGACGTTCTTGAGACTGGTCACGATGCCTGTAGTTTCAAAGTCAGTAACGATCCCCTTGGTATAAGCTTGACGAGAACAGGGTAAAACTCACCATCATAAACTCTCTCCTCTCCTCTCGTGACTCTGACTCTAGAGCCTCGGGCCACAACACCGTTTCTGACCTTCAAGCCTGCAATCTTCATCTTCTTGCGTCCGCCAACACCGATTTCGAAGCTCATGGCCACTTCGGCTTCACCGGTGACCTTTTGGATCTTCTGCGATGGCAGTTTCTCCTCGAGTACGGCGCGTACATCATCGACGATGCGGTAGATGACGTTCTGCTCCAGAATCTTGATGCCCTTGCGTTCAGCGCGACCAGCAGAGTCGGGGTCGTTGGGGAGGTTGAAGGAGATGATGTGTCCGCCGGCTGCGTCAGCATGCTCGATATCGAACTCGGTGACAGGACCGACCGAGGCACGAAGCAAAGTTGGCGAGCACAGAGGGTTGGTCATTTGGAGTAGGTAAGCAGAGACGGCTTCAACGCTGCCACTGACATCAGCCTTGATGATAAAGGGCACAGTCTGGTGACCGGGTGTCTCGTTCTCATCATCAGCAACTGCTTTGCGGGGTGCGGGCTCGACCTCAGTGCCTTGGGCTCTGGCTGCTTTTTCGGCGGCGGCGGCTTCCTTGGTCGCATCACGCTGGACCTGTTGCTCACGACGCTGGGTGTTGATCTTTTCCATATCCTCAGCCATGCGAATGCGTTCTTCCAGTTCGTCACGGAAGGCAACAACATCGGCAGCTTTCTGCTCGTTGGGTGCCTGGAGGACTTCATCACCAGCAGACGGTTGGTCGCGCCAGCCGTCGACTTCGACAGGCGTACCGGGGCCGGCGGACATTTGGGTGACACCGGCTTCGTTGCGAAGACTGCGGACACGAGCCCATGTCTTACCTGCTACGATTATGGTACCTGGCTTGATGGTACCACGACGGACGAGCACAGTAGCTACACGGCCTGCCTTCTTGGTCGTGGCTTCGAGAACCCAGCCTTCAACTTGACCCTCGGTATCGGCGCGGTGGTCCAAGATTTCGGAAAGGGTGACTGCGGCGTCTTCGAGCTCGTCAATACCTTGGCCAGTCTTGCCACTCACGGGCACGACCTGAGTTTCGCCGCCAAAGTCTTCGATCTCAACTCCATGGCGAGCGAGATCTTGCTTGACGCGGTCGACGTTGGCTTCCTCTTTATCGATCTTGTTGACAGCGACAATGATGGGCACATTTGCAGATTGAGCGTGCTTGATAGCTTCAATGGTCTGAGGCTTCACTGAATCATCTGCTGCAACGACCAGAATAATGATGTCAGTCACAGTTGCACCACGCTTGCGCATCTCCAAGAAAGCTGCGTGACCGGGTGTATCGAGGAAGGTGATGGTCTTGCCGCTTGAAAGAGCAACGCTGAAGGCACCGATGTGCTGTGTGATACCTCCGTGCTCGGTAGCGGCGATAGATGACTTGCGAAGGTAATCCAGAATAGTGGTCTTTCCGTGATCGACGTGCCCCATGATTGCGACAACAGGAGGGCGAACGGGCAAGAACTCCTTGTCCTCAGCTTCCGGTTCAGGCAGAGGCTTCAGATCACGCTCTTCGGCCTCGGCTTTATCCTGAGCACCCAGGGTAGGATCAAAGTTGTACTCCATAGCGATCAGACCTGCCTCTTCGGCACCCAAGACGTGGTCATGCGATGTGTTCTCGAAGCCAAGTTCCCCCATCTTCTCAGCCATCTCTTGGTAGGTAACGTTTGTCAGCTGTGCCAGTTTAGACACACTGACAAACTCAGGCAAGTTGATGGGAGTCATGGCCTCTGCACGTCTCACTTGTCTAGCAGCCTGACGAGCGGCTTCCTTCGCCGCCTTGTCTTTCTTTGCTTGACGAGCCTTCTTGCGCTCGTTACGATCATTGCGCATGGAGCCAAAATTGCCTTCAAAATCGTCGTCGTCGTCCTCAAATCGACTGCGACGACCTCTGCGGGGTTTATCATCCTCATCTTCATCAACTTCCTCGGAGCGACCACGGCGTCCTTTGGTAGGCGCCGCTCTTGGTGCTTCATCCTCGTCTTCCTCCACAAATCGGGACGCTCTGCGAGCATTGCGTTCCAAGATTTTCCTGGCTGCTTCTTGCTCAGCAGGGTCGGATGTTTCAGCCTCTGCTGAACCTGCCATAGCTGTTGGAGGTGCAAATGCAGCGGCCATGTCTTGTCCGGCGCTCCTGTGCTCTCTTGGTCGTCGCTCATCCCTGTCGCCGCGCTCTGCGTTGCGATCGAATCTCTCGCCGTTGCCACCAGGCCTTTGAGTACGGTCGACCCAACCAGGTTTAGGTGGATTGGGACAATTGCGGAAGATATGACCAGGCTGTCCACATCTGATACAGGTTTGGATCTGACGGGATGCTCCTCGAGCAGAAGCGGGTCTGCTCTCAACGTTCAGAGACTCGATGTTGAAACCACCGAATCTCGGTCTTTGCTTTCGGTATTCTTCGAATCGTGCATCAATATCTCCTGCTGACATGGGCGTGTATCTAGAAGCTCCTCCGTTGTTCTTCTCCTGCTCATATCGCGTGGGTTGAGTCGCATCGTCTCGTTGCCTCAGCTGTTGCTGTCTCGACTTCATTATGTTCCAGCTCTGAGCGTTCTCGAATGGCGTTTCGTCAGGTTCACCACGATTGTTAACCATGATGGTGGAGAAGCGAGGTCCGCGGTTTTGGTTCAAGCGACGTTCGTCCTCATCCCTCTTGGCCTGCTCTGCCTGAACGCGCTTCTTTGACTCATCAACAAGAGCATTTCTGGTTTGCTGGTCTTGCTCACCGAAAATAGATTCAATAGCTGATTTTGAAGGATTTGCAGCTGACTTGTTCTTGCGAGCCAACAACATCTCGAGCATTCTCTCCTCCTCTAGCGACAAATTGCTGGCTTCTCCAGAAAATGTGGACTGCGCTTCGGGTTTGGGTGGCTCGCTTCTCTGAGCAGCAGATTGATGCTGGCCTTCACGACGTTGCTCTACCACATGTGGCTCCTGTTCTTCCCTCTGTTGACGCTCGTTCTCGCGTGTTTGCCAATTCTTTTGGGCAACCTCCCTGATGGATTCCGGCTTTGGCTCATCTGCGTCAAAATCCCGCTCTTGGTATCTTATCTTAGGTGGTGGGGCGACGGGCTTCACGAGAGCTTTCCTTGCCTGCTCCAGCTCGTCCGAAAAAGGGTCTTCGCTTCCTTGAAATGATTGCAAGGGTTGCGAAACAGGCTGGTTCGGGGACTCCACGCCATCTGGCAGCGGGCGTGTCTGTTGAAAGGCAGGAGCGGCAGATGGGCGGGACGGAGGTTGTGCTGCAAAGGTTGGTGGAGGGCTCGGCTGAGTCTTGAACTGAGGTACCGGGGCAGGCTTGGGTGCAGGTTGATTCCTTTGCCTGGGGTCCGACTTTGTTGGCAGAGTATCCAGACTGGGCATGTTCTTGAAGTCAATCGATTTTGTGATAGTTTCTTGCATCCTCGAGCGATTGCCTCTTGTATCCATGTTTCGTTCGCGCTGGGCATTTTGAACGCGATTTAGAGGTCGATTGGCGGCTACTGCTCGAGGAGTGCCGGGAGTTTGCCCGGGCTGTTGATTCTGTTGATTTTGTCTCTGTTGGCGGTTCAAGTGTGGTTGTCTTTGCTGCTGAGACAGTTGCGACTGCTGGTTCTTCTGTTGCGACGGTTGTGATTGTTGCGGTTGTTTAGGCTGAGGCTGAGACTGCTGTGTTCCTCTCGAATTGGGACCGAACAAGCGCTGGGAACTATAGTTCTCTCGCGACTCTTCCTCCTGCTTACGCAGGGCAGCCTCTCGTGCCTCTCGCTGGCGTTTCGCCTCTTGTAAGGCTTTGCGGGCTTCTTCTGCCGGATCGAAAGAGAAGGGATCCGAGAAATCTTGGTTGTGAATGGCAGTCGAGTGGAATGCATTGCTTCGGGCAATGCTCGTCTGGCGTGCATGAGGATTAATGCGACCAGCGCAAAAGCTGCAGAGGCTTTGGCTCGAGGAGGCCTGTGTGTTGCGATTAGTCGGTTTTCTGGAGTATCTACATGCTTGCTCACCCTCAATAACTTAGACCTGCGCATTTTCGGTCTACTTGCCTCTACAGGTTCATGTAAAGAGAGGCGATGGGTGACGCTCTCCCGAAAACTTCTTGGAGCACATGCAATAGCGGCGTTCGGAAGCACCTGCCTCCCCCGAACTTGCTCCGCCTATTCTGACTTAACTCCGAACCATCATTAAAACATCACATCCAGACGCGTGAACAGGACAAAGGTCTCGAGTCTTATGCCGAAGAAGCAATCGCGTCGTAAGTTACCAAATGCTATGCACATAACTCCGAAAACGTCCTGGTATCCTGCTCCGATTCTCTCGCTTCGGCCCTCTTTCTTCCGCTCATCAAATCATAAAAGTAAACCCGACCGGGCCATGCTCATGATGCGCGACGGCTTTACTTCTTCTTGTTGCCGCGGTTCTTCTTGGCCGCAGCTGCTGCTCTCTGTCTCTCCATTCTTGCCATCTGCTCGGCCTTTTCCTTCTCGTGCTCTTCTCTCTCGGCCTTCTCGGCAGACTTGCGGGCCGCGTCCTCCTCTCTCTTTTGTCTGACCAGCTGCAGTCTCTCCAAGTCGTTTCTGGCCTGTTCGGTCTTGCCCTCGGCGTGCAACTTCTCATATCTCTGCTTGGCCTGCACGGCTTGCAGGGCTTCACGCTCCCTTCTCGACAGTTGCGACATGTCGGCAGGCTTGGTAGGCTTCTTCTTGGGTGCCTCGTCGTCGGATCCAGCAACTACGGGCTTTGCTGCCATCTTTGCGGCCTTGGCTGTGTGGTTGGGGTTTGCGGGCATGTCGTCGTCCTCTGATGATGATTCCGATTCACTTCCTGAGGGCATGTCGCCGACCTGGACGGGTCCCTTCTTCTTTGCGATGGCTGCGGCCTTGCGTGCCTTGGCTGCCTCACGTCTTTGCTCACGAGTCATCTCCTGGTCGTTGGTAGCCTTGGGTGCCTCATCTTCGCTTGACTCCTCCTCTGAAGACTCTTCCTCCTCGGACGACGACTTGTCAGAGTCTGATGCCCACATGCTCTTCTCAGCACCCTCGGCGTCAATGGGACGGAGATCTCTGCTGAAGTGCTTGCCGCCTGTAAAGATGGGTCAGATGGATCGCAAAATCTACTGGGCGATGACTTCACTTACCACCTCGCTTGGGCTTCATGAACTTGCCTCCTCTACCTCTAGTAGACATGGTTGCGGTTGTGAAGGTGACTGGTTTGGGAGAGATTCTTTGTTGACCTTGCGGTGTAGATCCTGTGGGTTGTGGTGGATATGGTTGTAAGTTTGAGGTTCAAGATCGTCAAAAGTCGCAACAAAGTTTGTTGTTGTGTTGACGAAGCGCTGGCAGTGAGAAAAACCACTTGGGCTCTGATTTGGCTGACCTCCACTGACTCCCGACTGGAATTTGCTGACCGCAGTCATCGCTCTTGGCGGCGCGTGTTCGAGCCGGTCCGAGCTTTTTTCTCGTCCTCGACCTATATAAACAGTTTTTTCCCAGACCCTCTCCATTCAATCACATAAAACACGTCGCCCTTTATCATCCGCTGCTATGCTGTATTCTGTTGTAGTCGCGGGGGAAAAAGGCCGTAGAACGATTCGTCTGCTTACCCCAAAACCTTTAGACCAAGTGAAGGTTTAGGAAATATATTGGACGGTACAAATTTTTTCGGCAGGTGCGCTTCTTGAGGAAAGAGCGACCAACAACATCCAGTCTTCTTCCGGGGCAGGAGCATCATTTGGCATGTGTGCACGATCTGGGCGCTTCCATATGGGTCTCTCATCTGCTCTTCGACACATGTTGGCAAATTGGAGGGCTTCTTGGGAAAAAGAAAACGATCAAAAAAAAAACAATTTAAAGAAAGAAAAAAACACGGAACTGGCGTTTAAAGGACCCCGAGAAAAAATACCATGTGGGATGAAACAAGAGTGCTCAATTTTCATCGCATTTCATCTGCTCTCGTCAATTTGCATCTGCTGTTGTGCCTATGGGGCTGCCATCGCAATTTTGCGTCTGCTCTTGTGATCTGGCATCTGCTCTCTCCAGTTTGCATCTGCTCTCTCTAGTTTGCATCTGCTCCTGCGATTTTGCGTCTGCTCCTGCGACTTTACATCTGCTCTTGCGATTTTGCATCTGCTCTTGCGATTTTGCATCTGCTCTTGCGATTTTGCATCTGCTCTTGCGATTTTGCATCTGCTCTTGCGATTTTGCATCTGCTCCTACGATTATGCATCAACTCTTATAAGTTCGCATTTGCTGTAACGGATCTGTATCTGCTATTATATCTTTGCGTCTGCTGTGACGGAACCTTATCTGCTCTTGCGCAGTGGCATCTGCTCGCGTAATCCATGTTTGTTCTTAAGATTTCGTATCTGCTCTTATGACGTCCGTATCTGCTGTCATGAATTTGCATCTACTCTCGATGTTTTTCATCTACTCTCGACATTCCGCATCTGCTCTCGATGACTTTGCATCTGCTCTCGATAATCCGCATATGCTCTCGATAATTTACATCTGCTCTCGATAATTTACATCTGCTCTCGATAATTTACATCTGCTCTCGATAGTTTGCATCTGCTCTCGATAATTCGCATCTGCTCTCTCGAATTTGCATTCGCTATGACGGACACACATGTATCTGCTCTCTCAAGCTACTCGAATGCTGTCGTGATTTCCGTCTATTCTTGAACATCTGCGTCTGCTCTTGCGAGAATGTATCTGCTGTGACGAATCTTGGGTCTGCCCTTCGTCTGCAACTCATGATTTTGTGGATATTATTGCATCTGCTCTTCATGATGACCATCTGCTGTGTTAACCCAGTCATCTGTTGATGAGTGCCGTAACAGCAATTGAAGGCCTTGTACATGACAAAATGGTATGTAGCCTCTCTCTCTCACTGGACAAACTGCCAATCTCGAAAAGCTTCTTGCATTTTGACAGCTATATTCGCCTGGTACTCGGTCCTTGGGATAGACCAAGGGGATTGATGCCAGCACAACCAAGGGGCTCCCGACCAACTCGCTACTCCCAGACACACGAGCAAGCTGACAAGTCACATCAAAATGCAAGAAGTTTTTCGAGAATGGGACAACATCCAGTGAGAGTCTGGAATTTTTGGACTCTCACTGGACCTTTTGTAGAATCCAAATTCGATTGTGCATTTTGATGGTTGCAAATGTGACCACCACCACGGTGCTGGAGACACTCTAGAACAATCTCTTCACAGGTTCCGCAAAAAAGGAGCACCAGGGATATGAGATTTTGCAAGCAACGAGCAAAAGGATGTCGCAGCCGTGAATCGAACACGGGGCTCGTGCATGGCAAGCACGAATTTTACCACTAAACCACTGCGACTTTGATGAAGCAAGCACGACTGTGTGAGAATAACAAAACCAAACACCGACACATGGCATCATGTGGCGACTGCTCTGCAAAATCCACAGCGACGAACTCTTCGGGCAGACTCGAGCGGTCAATGCCTACGGCTGGAGTGAACAATGTATCGCTACTAAGCATAGAGATGGTAGACGGAGAAACAAGAGGAAGTGCACAATTATGGAATTTCGGGATTGTCTCGAGACAAGATTTTGATGACGGGCACTCGATGGACCAAGGGACGCAAGGACAGCTTGGACTCCATTTCTCCGCCTTCCTCCGAACCATCATTTCTCAATCTTACTCCTCCTCTTAAGATTTCCAGCAAAGACGTTCGCATTTCAGTAAGAGGCATTTGACTTCGGCTTGCCTCGTTGTATGCTGAGTCCTCGTCAACTGGAGCTGTGATGCAGGCTTGTTGCTTTTGTTCCTCGCCATATAAGCCACCATAATCTGGCGTGACCGTGTGCTAATAGCTGCAGAAAAGGCTTGATACATTCAACAATAGGAGGAGGTTGTGCAAAAAAGGCAAGTCTGCTTTTACTGTTTGAGGAAAGACGATCCTCCCAGTTGCACAATGTAGGTGAGGTAGGTGCGACCATGGGCGACTGCATGGCTCTCCGTTGTTGAATGCGGCTTCCAACCGCGAAGCCTCTCAATTGTGCTTCGCTATCCTAAAGCTACCTACCTACCAACCTCTCTCTTCAGCTCTCCACCCAATCACCCATCTCCTTATTGCTACCTGTATCCCGACCCTCCCGAACCTACCTTGACCTACCTGCCTTGATCGACACCTGCCCCAAGGTCTCACGATACGTCCATTACAGCGATTCTCATCGCTTTCCGCCTCTGTCGCGTTATTTCGAACAGTCTCCAAGGAAACATCATCTCCCATGTCTACCCTCCGCAGACCAAGAAGCGGCAGTGCCACGGCCTCATCTGCTACTCTGGATGATATCAGCTCTCGACCCTCTATCCAAGACTACAGGGAGGATGGTGGTGAGTCTTTTTTGTTTCCACAGTGTTCACTCCGAACTGAGAACATCCAAGCGGAGTGGAACGAGTTGCAGAAGTACGCCAGCTCACCAAGCGCACCAACAACTCCTCGTACGAAGAGAAAGATCCATTTTATCGAGCCCTCGGATGAGGACATTGCCCCCCGTAGAAGCAACACCGTACCTCCAAGCTTTCGATCCTCGTCAACAACAGTCATCGTTCAAGAACCGACTTCTTCTGGAAATCTGGACGCGGGAGAACTGCAACAAGAAGACTTGATTTCGTTCGAAGAACCTGAGGAAGATTTGAAGAAGGCGAGCGAAGAGCCCGAAGAGATTGCTCTTCAGAGTCATGAGGGTGACCAAGATTTCTATGGTATGGAAGTGGAAATGGTGACCTTTCATGACGACTCAACACCAACGGAAGAACTTCCACAGGTGTCTCACGATGATACTGACGATGGGGAAGAAGCAAAGGATCCCGTTTTCAACTTCAGAGAGTCAAAATCACACTCGATCTCAGGCGCCTCAGCAGTTCCTCAAGAACGACCTGCTTCGTCTAGGTTCTACCGCACGTCTTCGGCGTCTGGGCTCTACTCCAAACCGGCTTACAGCCCGATCGTCAAAGCACACGTGGCTGCTAGCCCAATACGTTGCAATACCTACACAACTTATTTCGGTGATGATAGCGACGAACAAGAACGTGCTACTTCTGAGAGCACCCCATACTTGTCTCGGAGTCACACGGCGAGCTCAAAATCCAGCAACAGTGCAGCCTCACCAACATGGGACGACAGGATGACGGGCAGCGCTAGCGAAAAGTCCGGTCCGCCCAGCGATACATCCAGTCCAGGTGGGTCTACAAGACGTTTGTCGGGATTCAAAAGCGAGTTTCCCTTGGAAGCGGTCAGGAGGAAGCTCTCTGCTATGTCTCGCATGAGAAAAGACAGCAGCAAGAGTAGCAAGAGGCAGAGCCTAGAGCCTTTATCGAGCCCTGATGAGGTTCCCGCTGCGCCTCCCAACTCACTTGCAACAAGTAGTAGCCCGCTCAAAGGCCGTGGAGGACATTCGATCAGGCGCAGCCTTTCGAGTACCTCATCGCCCATACCCACGCCCACAATGTTGACGTCGCGAAGCGAGCCACAATCACCAACACTAAGCGCACATGTATCGCCTCATCTCAAGCCAGCACTTAAACAAGCCGGTCCCTGCAAGCCGTCTGGCGCGACTAGAGTCTACGACCGATCTGGACCCTCTCATCGGGACAGTCTTGAACTTGCACGCCACCGTCTGGGTGAGGAATGGCCGGTCGTCGATGCACAACTGGCTAGCACACGCGACTCAATCGTTCTGGCGAAGACACGAATGGACAGATACCCCAAGTCGCATGCTGTCCTTGATGAACAGACGGGACAAATCATGGTTGGAGGACTCAGTCCCATCATGGACGCCAGTCCACCAGATCCAAGAGCATATTGGACGGCCAGACGTGAGCTACTGGCTAAACAGAAAGAGGTGGATTGGCAGCGTGAAATTGGAGGACATCCCGAGAACGATCATGATTGTCCTATCTGCGAGGTCGAGCGACCCCGATCGAAGAGATTGGCGAGCTTGCGAGCAAGTTGAGCTTTGTAGGCATCTGTGGTAGAACAACCTAATCTCGGAGTACGAGTATGTATACATAGACTTTTTCCCTGTAACGCCCTCTTCAGCTCCTAATACCATTGGCGTCTGCTGTTACGCCGAGAACAAATGTGACCCTGTGCAACCGGGCTCTTGCTGTCTTGTTGTACCACACGTCGCATATCGCATCTAATCCACCTCAACACCCATCTTCTTCAGGTCTGCGCGAGCGAGATCAATCTCAGCCATAAGCTCCTTGTGAGCCTCGGGGACGTCGTGGAAGGTCATGACATTGTAGCCGAGTTTGCCAAGGAGATATGCGCCGAAGGAGATGAGGGCCCAGAAGGGGACCTGTGTGTTTTCAGTCAGACAATTGTTGAACTTGATAGTCCAAGGATTGGTCGAGCGTACGTAGGGAATAATATCCTCCTGAAGCTTCGTCGGCAGGGGGATCAGGCCAAGGAAGAGGGCCAGGTAGAGCTGCGAGATGTCTGCGTTAGCTGTGTTCATGCTGACACTTAGATTACTGTACATACGGAAGAGAGCAGCAAGAAGATGGAAATGGTCTGAGTAGCCCTTGTCATTTTTGCGGTATTGTGTTTGTATGGTCTGCAGGGAGAGTCAACGTTGCTGTTGTCACTTTCGACTTCGTGAAGCTCCCTCGATCTGCTGAAAGTCCGGGGGTGAGCGACCGCCCTGATTTCGTCTTGGCGCTGGTTTGTCGCTCTCTAATTTCAGGTCTACCGATTTCCTCTCAACTTGATAAATTGAGAAACTTTACGCCTTTTGGGAAGGACTGAAAGTTGACAAGATGGCTGACTTTGACTGGGCACAATCTGTGCTGGATGCTGATGAGCGTCCGAGCCTGAGCAACATTGCAAAGGCACTTCAGATCCTCGCCGGTTCTAGTGCTAACCCTGAGTTGAGATCTCGGATGCAAGATGTTTCTTTCCAGCAGTTACTTTCGTTGTTCTCTGGCCTTGCTGTCAGTAGTGAAGAAGAGTCGTCCGACCAAACCCTATGGAGAAATCTGCTACGCTGTGTCGGCAACATGATCGCCGATAATGGTAAGAGGATGAAATTCGAGAATATTGTCACAAGTGCTGATTGTTTTGTTTTGTTCTCTGTAGACAGCCGTAGATCTGAAATGATTACGGACCCGATATATCTGAAGACTTTGAACACATTTTTGACAGCCAACTCAAACACCCCTGAAGCCATGGCATTAACAGATACCGCCATCAAAGTACTCTTCAATCTATGCACAGACTGCAGTAAGTCTAGCTAGCAACTGACGGAAGCCGATCTCAAATATTGATGGTTCTAGCTCCTGCCCAACAAGAATGTTTCAGGCAAAACATCCATCAATCCTTGATCTACTGTCTCGACTCACGACTATCCACCGATGATGGTGTCTGGGGTCTGGCTCTCGACTTGACATGCATGATTGTGGAACACAAAGCCGAACTGAAGCCATCAGAGGACTACCCTGATTTTGAAATCAACGCACCTCGATTACTGAAACTGCCTCTTGCAGATGTTGATGCAACGGCTTTCCTCGATGCACTGACACTCGTTGCTGCTCATCTTCTGGACAAGGACTTCGTGCAAGGCATCGTAAAACACAAACAAATCGAGCATATCTGGAAGCTACTCAAGCGGACCGAACACAGAATGCTTAGCGATCGCGAAGCAGAAGACGAGGAAGACTATAACGAGAAGCAATATCTTCAGTTCCAGCTCGTGCTGTCTCAAGGACTGGCAGATATGACCGCCTTACCACTTTACAACGAAAAGTACGATACATCCGACCCCTTCATACAATCCCTCTACTCCCAGACGATACCCACTTCAACAGACCCGACGTCGCGATCGCCAGTTGCACCTGCAGCTTGTTTGATCCTTGGGAATCTCATCATATCCGACGAAGCAGCCATTACACTAGCTCCACACGTACCGATAAAAGACCTCTTCGCCGAACTCGGTCGATCCAACGACTCTGCCTTCCTGAACGCTGCATCAGGACTACTACGCCACCTTTCAACGCCGATGCAGAATCGCGAACAATACTTCGCAGACACTGAGTACCTACGATCAACTCAGCGCTTGCACACAGACGTATCGCTTGAACAAGTCCAGATGGGTGGTCTTGCTCTCACACGACAAATACTCGCAAACATGAAGCCGAGACTGGTCGCAATACTCGTACATGCAAACATAGATTTCCTTTCTACACTCCTTTCCACCTATCAAAATACGACTTCCACATCGGTCAAGCTGGAGATGTCAAGACTGGTAGTCAGCTTCTTCCGCACACTACAAGCATCGTCAGCAACGGTATCAGAGGTCGAGACTGGAGAAGAAGAGGCCGTCAAAGCATTATTCGATACGCCGGTCAACACTTCCTCTATCCTCGATCCACTCGTCTTCAGTATCAAGCATGCAGCCGAACCAGGTATCATCGCCATCCAGGCAGAAGCATGGCTAGGCTTGAACCTCGCCGCTCGCCTTCCTGGTGGCGCAAGCAAAGTAGGCGACGCATTCTCCGATGATGATGAGCTGTTCGCATTATTCACATCACGATTGGGCGGTCAGGGTGGGCAAGCTACCAATGGCGAAGAAGCCAAAGATTCACGTCCAGGGTGGTTGAAGGAGAAGGAAAGAGACAATGCTGTACTGCTCAGTGCTGAGTTGATCAAGGCTGGGGATGTGGATGAAAGTGTCAAGGAGAAGTTCAGAGCAGCATTGAATGAGAGGGATATCCGGATTGGATGATCAAACGATCAAACGGCACAAAGATGTGAGGTGGTCTCTCTGATCTGACCGTGTCAGTGGACAAATTGAAGATATTGGAAAATTGTGCGTTTTGCGAGCATTCTCAAAATGCACAAAAAGAATTGCGTGGCCCACGGTGTTCAAACCTGACGAAATTTTGAAACCAAGCGAGCGTTGCTAACTTTGCTCCAGATTCGGGGAATGCACATAGCCGTATAGATTATATACGTTCATAATGTCCTCATATGCCATTGGCCATTCAAATACTCTGCATCACTAATGTACAGTCAAAGATGAAGCATATCAAAATTGATGAATAAGTCCAGGGTGATCTCCCAGGCGAGGCAGTTTTGGACCCTGAATCTGTCGGCCGTGACGTAGTGGTGATAAATCGAGCATCAAGGATATAGAACTCATCGTCGTTCTTTCTCCTTTGGCATGATCCAAAACATCGATATTAACTGTAACTAGAAGAAGCCAGTCTACAGCTTCTCACATTTCACCCTTTCTTGCAAGAGGACAATCTTTTATCACCCCGCCATATCCAATCGCAAACCAAACAACACTCCATTCTATCAGAACAATGTCGACCTCAACAACAACAAAAGGCCAATGCCTCTGCGGTAAAGTTCAAGTAAGCACCATCCTCCACCTCCACCATCCATCCATCTTTCTAACGCATCCACAGGTCACCGTATCCCAAAAACCCCTAACCTCCTTCCCAACCCTCTGCTGCCACTGCACAAACTGCAAACGCCGCTCCGGCGGCATAGCCTCATACGCCTTTATAGTCCCCAAACAGCACGTCTCCATCACAGGCTCCACCCATAAATCGTACCAAGATCCTGATACCGGGTCTGGAAAACCGATGACCAGGACCATGTGCACGGAATGTGGAAGTCCGGTGTGTATTATCGAGGCGGCTAGTCCGGAGGATAGGTGTTTGCAGTATGGGTTGTTTGCTGGTGAGGTGGAGTTGCCGAGACCCGGGGTGGAGTTTTTTGTTAGGGATAAGGTTGGGTGGGTGAACAGTGTTGGGGAGGATGTCAAGGAGACGGTTTGAGGGATTGACGATTGTCGTGTTGGAGAGCTTGGCCTGTGTTCGTTGAGGAATGGTTAGGGTCGATGGTCAGGAATTAGAGGCTGAGGTACATTGAAAGATACTGAAGATGTCGGAACAGAGTGGTCAACTATAACTGCTAAGATATATCAATACAGCGCAAACCGTTGGAACAGAAAGAGTACACACCATAAATATCACCCAAAATATCACCTCCCCCATGTGCTAAACTTTGTCGCGCTTCTAGCTGTCAAAGTACGCAACGTTTTTCAAACTAGGCTCGTTGGCGTTGAGAGCCTTCCAGCACATTCTGTCTCCCTACAGTTGGGGGTTCGATTCAGGGCATTGGAACATATGAAAGGTACTATCTTTCTTGCCTATCTTATCCGATGGGTTCTTAAGGCTGCTGAGGCGAGGAGGAAGACACAGAAGTGGAAGAGCCACGTTGACTGTACAGTGGAAGGTCTGTTCATCATATCGACATTACTAACTTTTATATCCAGGTGAAGTGCTAGCGGGCTCAAGAACAGCAATGCGCAGCCCTTCCATGAGCTCTAACAAGTTTTCGACCAGCGGCGGCGCCGATCTTGGAGGCCTGCCATTCAGCTTGAACACATCTATAAGCACACCCATCACAGCTGCTGGATCAGACAACAAGACATGCGAGCCACTTGGATCTCCGACGGCCTTTTTGATGGCAGCTTGTCCTTTGTTCAGATTGATGAATCTCTGCGCACCATTGCTGTCTGCTTCATCCAACAGTGCAATGCTTTCACCCCGTCTTGCTGACATATTGCCGATCGAATCGAGGGCTGATTCGGTCAGAGCAGCATTAGAGATTACGCCGTATGACCACAAAGCCAGGCCTGCTTGGTACAGCACAATGGCGTGGAAGTCTCGTAAACAGCCAGTGGGTACTTTTCTGGCCGCCGCGACGATCTGAGCGGCATGATAGACGCCTTGACGAGCGCTCGATGACTTGGCCCACTCTTGCAAGAGCGGGAACACCCTTCTTGCTTCCGAATGTCCTTCTGCGCCGGCGAAAAGATGCATCTCCTCGAGCGAGATGTGTAGATGCATGCGCAGCAACTCTAGCGAGAGAGTCATGGCGACGTTTGTGTGAGAGCTCATCTTGACACAGTCGAGTAGCTTGGTTAGTTCTGCCAGACGTGATGACAAGAGCAGGTTAGAATTGCTCCATGAGCTAGCATGACCTCTGCTGATGGAGCACATCTGTCGATATTCCCAGATCAGGCGCCAAGCTGCACTGAGCAGTGCCTGACTTGCTGTCGTTTCGTCAAAAATATCATGGCCCTCGCCGAGAAGCTCCACATCTTGCAAGAGGTCTGTTAGCGATGGTTCTCGCTGTTTGTGCTGATCCAGAGACATGTATGTTTGCTTCCACTTCTCTGCCGTCGCTGCTAGCCACAAGCTTTCGGCCTCTGGTAGCGGTAGTCCGAGCTCCGCATAAGAAATCAGAGGATTTGTGAATAGCGTGATTGACTGACGAGTGTCGTACTCGAAGAGGTAGAACACCAGTCTCTTCCGCATCTCCTGTTTTGCCCAAGCATGCCATTTGTCCTCGAGGACCTTGCCCGTATCGGTCGAATATGGAATTATAGCTTCATAGGCAGACCTGCGGAACCACCCTCTACGACGACACATGGTGAGATACGGTTGAAGGAAACTTTCCGAAATCTCCATCTTACGAGAATTCCCACTCCAAAGACCCGAGCTCAAGCCAATGCCGAGCGAGGTGACACACTCAACATCGCCGATAAGTGTATTATCTCTTTCAATGTTGTTGGGAACTCCGACACGTACGACTTCCATCAATGCGAAGCCCATCTTCCTTAAGCTGACATCAGGAGCGAGAGTTGCTCCACCAACGACCATGGCTGCAATCAATTCTGGTCTCGCATTGTTCGGTCGAAACGTTGGAAGGTGAATCATTCGATTTGAGATGGCTGTCTTTGACGAGAGAAAGTATTGCAGCAAGCTGTCGAGAAGCTCAAGCGATGGAAATGATAGCATCGTCTTTTGAAGCGTGTCCGCGTTTGATGAAGACATGAACAGAGCCATGATACGGTCTCGCATTGTATATGACAGCATCTCGGACGTTACCCTCCTTTGAACTGGCAATCTTTTGCTGGTCTCTCCATTCGGGAGGGCGATATTCTGCTGATCGCTCATTCCACGATCTTGTGTTACCGGACGAAAGCGCCATGTCGATGACTTCTGTAATGACTCGACTCCGAGGGCCGAAGGCGGCTCGCTGGCAGAGCCAGGTACTGACCGTGCAGTCTCTGGAGTTTCGACAAATGACGCAAATGGTATCTCGTGATTGTAGCCATCCAGAAAGTTGAGGTCAAGATCGTTAAGCTCAAGGTCGGTGTTTGCGCCAAAGTCAAAGACATTTCGTGGCGTCCATGTGCCTGGAATATGTTCTCCTGGAGCGACTTGCCGAGGAAATGGATCACCGCCTATGATACTTTGTAGGAAGTCGTGCAGGAAGCTGCCATCGTTCTCATAAGCAGGTACTGACACATGACCAGGAGGTTGTTGGGTTAGAGATGGATCTACCATCTGCTCGCCGGGCGTGGTTATGTTGATCATAGGCTCTGGCGCGGGTTGATAAGGCCGAGCAGGTTCTAAGAATGTCGCGGACATTCCTCCATTATCATGGCTGATATCGTTCTGCACCATTGAGGACTCCATTGAAGGCATGTCAGATGGCATGACAACTGATGCGCTTGCAAAAGCCAACAGGTCTTGAGCAACTGCTTCCTTGTCTGGAGGCGGTGGTGAAGATTGATACACACAGGTCATCTGCTTCTTGTTACATCTCGTACATGGCTTCTGTTCGTCGCACCGGATGTGTAGCTCAGCACAGGCTTCACATGCTTTACTAACACGTCCTTGACGATTCGGTGCAGGAGTGTTTGCTGACTGTTCTCCACGAGCTTCATGACCAGCTACATGTCGTTTTAGGAGATCGCTAACATATTGTCAGCGAAATGTCTATGGATACTACGCCATATGCAAGCCACTCACGCTCTAGCAAAGCTCTTGTTGCAAGTCTGACAAAGGTAAGGCTTCTCCTACAACATGACACGTCAACTCAACCCCACAACAATCATCTCAGGCAACACTGACTTTGGTATGCAGGCGGACATGCCTCGCGAGGTGGTCAACCCGTGAATAACTCTTTCTACAATCACCACATTGGAATAATTTGGATGACTCCTGTGGTGTTGACTCTGAAGCCTCTTCCCGTGGGCGTTTACCCAGGACTGAAGGTGGGGAAGGGTTCTCCATCGGTTCAGAGTAATCGCAGCAGACAGGAGATATCATGTCATGTAGCACCACGGCAGGACAGGTGGGCAATGTGGAGATAAAACAGAGATGCCCGACCGAACACGGCGACCGAGTTCCCCCCTCATTTTCCCCAGTCGGTGTTCTTCGGTACGTGGTGGGTCGGCTGATCTTCTGACTCCGCTCAGACGCGAAACGCTGCGGGTTGTGGCGTTTCTGGACTCGCTCCTTCCTCCACCCTCCACTTCCCGATCATCTGTTGATCTTGGGCGGGACCCGAATGCCGGAGCCATGTGCTACCATGTATTCCGTAGCCTATTACTGAGTCAATTTGTATTCAAGCTGCCCTTTCTCTCGATTACTGCACATCGCTGATACACGTACCAAGCAACGATCACAATGGGTATGCTGATGATGAAGAGAAATTACATGTGCATAGCTAATCAGAACAGGTCTAACACCAGTTCACTTTTTCAGCCATGGCTCGACCATGATGCTCGGCGAGGAGTCTACCAGTGCTGATTACTGGAGGAAATGCGGTGACGATGCTTTGGCACATGGTATCAAGGGTGTCGTGATGATGGTAAGTCTAATCTCGTTGTTTCTCGAAGGCAATATACTAATAATCGCAGGGAGCACATTGGGATGCCAGAGGCGACAAGATCATGGTATCAGCCAACCCTAAGCCCGAGAAGAGTCCTGTGGCATACGTCCACCCTTCAAAATACCTCCACTACGAACTCAACCCTGATCTACCCACCGCCGACCGTGTTCTGGATTTACTCCTCAAGGCCGGCTTCAACGCAGAGAAGGACGAGAAGTTTGACTGGATCCACGACACTTTCCTCATTTTGATCCGAATGTTCCCCAATGGCTGCCCTCCTACCACGATTGTCAGCATGAACGCATACTATGACCCTCACTACCACATGAAGGTCGGCTCATCATTGCGTTCGCTCAGGAAGGAAGGATATCTGATTGTTGGTACTGGAGGTGCTGTTCACAACCTTTACCGCAATGTTTGGTGGCCCATGGTCCAGCACAGAGACAACTTCGCTCAAGTCGCTCCTCCGGAGAAGTCTCTCTTGGAGTTCAGACAGGCTGTTGAGGACGTCATGACACAAAACCAGGGCCCTGCTCTGCGAAGAGCCATGACAAGGTTGATGAAGCACTATCACTACCGTGACGCTCACGGTACAGATGACCATTTCATGGCAGCCTGTTTTGTAGCTGGTGCTGCAGGTGATTGGGAAGACATGGAAGAACAGGGCGGTGTCCTGGGTGCTGAGACATGGGAGCTTCAAAACATGTGCAACTCTCAGTTCACCATCGGCAATTGGCAAGGAAGCAGAGCTGTGCGGGCTGCAGCTTAAACAGATGCTTATGAGCGAAGTACAATTTGATTTTATGATATCCTGAGTTTAGCAATCGAGATGACCTCCTTTTCAGCGCTTGACAACATGTTCTCCCAAGTGACCATTGTCTGCTCGGCTATAGTGAAATTCCTGAGCGCATACTGGCTAAAGGCAAGAAGTTTTTGATTGCCGGATATTTGTCTACCGAGAGCCCTTATTCTTTCGTGCTCTCTCTGGACAGCGTGCCTGCTTGAATGATCCTCTTGTCATTCGACAGAGGGTTACAGTTGGTCGAGACAGATTCGAAGATTGGAGACAATGCAGTGTTTGCAACAGTCACGTAACCAGAAGTTGTTTCAGAAGAAATTTGTTGACACGCTGAACTATGGTATATCTATCTGCATTTTACATTTGGATCACTTCCACCCCTCTCCTACTCTTCCTTAGGAGGAATAACAGGAAGAGTAACGTAGTTGACAAACTTGTCGCTGAAGTGGACAAAGTTTGTTCCCTTGAGCTTCTCCTCAGATCTGTCGACAGAGTCGTTGTGACCGAAGATACCAGAGCCCTGAGTGTCTCCACTGGAGATCTCGAAAACAATCTTGCCACCCTTGTCGACGACAACGTTGGTGGGCCAGATCTCGACGTCGACAGGATAAACCTCTCCAGGAATGACGGGCAGCTTGTCGGTGCTGAAGTAGTCTCTGTGAGGGAGGTAGGGGCGGTGCTTGTAGTGCTCGGGGTTTGTCTTGCGCATCGAAACACGGAGCCATCCCTTGCAGAGTGGTACTGGATCACCTGCAGTTCCTGTGTAGAAGACCTCCTTACCCTCGGGAGAGATGTGTCTCAAGGTGACGAAGAGGTCAATGTCTGTGGGCGTGGGACCGGTGGTGTCAGGGGTAAGAGAGACATTGAGACGAGCTGTGACGTGTCCAGTGATTTCTGTCTCCTTCTCAAATGCAGGAGTGGTGAATGAGATGATCTCAGGCTTGTCGAGCGTACCAAGAGCTCTGTAGCCGAGCTTGGCCTTCCCTGAGGGAGTCGAGGTTGTAAGCTCCTTCTCCGGTGTAAGGTAGTAGTTTGTGTATTGTGTTCTGGCGATTGGCCACTCGTTCTCTTGTCTTCTGGGGTAGGTCTGCTCTGCTTTGGCGTCGTTGAAGCCGACATCGCCCTTGCGGAGGACCATATCTACCATAGGGACCTTGCCCTTAGTAGCCCAACCGACTCTGTCTTCGCCCTTAAGGAAGGCGTCCAAGAAGCTGCGTTGGATTTCGACCTCTTCGTTGTAGTAGAAGGGCAGGTCGTGACGACCAGTGATACAGCGAAGGTACTTGAACTCGGAACCGGCGTGGGTGAAGCCCTCGATATTACCACGGAGATGGAGCAAGATACCTCCCCAGTTGGCGACTGAGAGAAGAGGAACCTTGATGTCACCCATGTCGTACTCTTTCGAGGCGTAGTAAGGGTCATCACGGTAGCTATAGTAAGTCAGTACATGGTTGCGTCGTCGAAAATTGGTGAACTCACTAGTTGTTCTGGTTGTCAATGTTCTGATCTTGTCTGTTTGCGGCTCTCTCATCATCCGAAAGATCACCCTCGATGGTGTCAGGGCCCCAGTTGCTGGCCTTGCGGCCCGGTCGTCCGTACTGGTTGGTAATGATCTGACGGTTCCACCAGAATCTGATGAACTGGTTGGACAAGATACCACCGTGACGGCAACGATCTCTGTAGTAGTCCGACATGCCCTCCCAAGGGACAATAGCTGACAGACCCTTAGGGTTTCTGGCGGCCACACGCCATTGAGAACCAGCGAAGTAACTGATACCGAGGAGACCAACCTTTCCAGATGACCACTCTTGCTCTGCAGCCCATTCAACGACATCGAAGAAGGCTTCTGAAGTACCTCTTGACATGGTGTCGAGAAGACCAGGAGATTGACCCAATCCACGCTCGTCGGCACGGACTACTGCGTATCCATTTTTTGTCCAGAAAGCAGGGTCAGGAGTTTCCCATGCCGAGTGCTCGGACTTGTGCTCGGGGTTAACTTCTGAGTAACTCTTTGCGTGGAAGTCGGCATATGGGATGTCCTTGCCGTATCTGTTTGCTGTCAGCTCTGTTGTCCTAGTATATAGGTCCAGTTTACGTACGGTCCGTAGGTGATCAGGACAGGGACTTTTTCCGAAGTCTTTGGTCGGTATACATTGACACGAACCAAGCCATCGCTTGACTTCAGTGTCACTGTAGCATTTTGCTCGAAGACATAGTCGAAGGACTTGTCGTCCACTGTGTGGAGGTCTTGAATCTTGTTAGGCATGTTGTTATGACGAGATGAACAAGTTCAGAAAATTGGAAGAAAGGGTCTACGTACCTTGGCTCCGAAAGTAGGAGCTTGCCTTTTTGTTCAACAGTAATCACGTCTTCGTAGTGCATGTTTCGGCGGCGGGGTCTTGCGATGTCCGGATTGCGGGCAGGCGCGGGGGTCCTCCAACTTTCCGGCGTCGGTATGTGGAGGAGCAATCCACCTTGATGTGGATCAGACTGTAGATTGTTTGTGGGGCTACCACGGCTATGGATGGTCAATCATCCGAGAGGAGGAGGGTGTTCATCGTGTTTCTAATTGGAATGATAGATCGTGTTCTTTCAACTCATCTTCACACCTTCCAACAACCACAAATTAGTTTCATATCTCCAGAACTACCAAATCACATCAAAATGGCACACAAAGGAGAGCTTCCTCAGTACCAGAGACTTATCACTGCTCACAACGATGAGGGCAAAGCCGTCTTCGCAAAGGTCGACGAGACCGGTCCCTGGAATGGTGTCATGAATGACACTGTTGGTTTCTCTCTCGGCTACACAACCTCAACTACGCCAGCGGACATGACGGACGACAAGGATATCGCACAGTACAAGGAGCATTTGGTGACACCACCTGGTCTTGTCAACAAGCAAGGATCAGTGCTTCGCTTTGTGGTATGTCACTGTGGATCATCTACAAAGGTTTAATTGCTGATGAGCTCAGGATTGTCCCCCGGGATCTACATCCCCCATGCACCGTACCGTTTCGCTCGATTATGGTGTCGTGCTCATCGGAGAGATGGAATTGGTCCTCGACAGCGGCGAGACCAGAGTTATGAAGGTTGGAGATGTTGCTGTACAAAGAGGAACCAACCACGCATGGAGAAACACAAGCGATACCGAATGGGCTCGCATGATGTATGTCCTTCAGCCATCGCTTCCGATCTCGGTCAACGGAAAGCCGCTGGATGAGGACCTAGGCCATATGACAGGTGTTCCTGCATCTTCTTAGAGAGAGATATGAAGCCTCTCAGATATACTCAATACGAACTCCGGACCACAAAATGTGATTATTCACGCGGTTTCTGTCCAATGACGATAATCAAATAGTGAAGTTTGCGGTTTGCAATGAATAAACAATTTGTTTTGAAAAACAGAGTCGATTCGACGAAGATATGAAGCTCCAAACACCATAAATCAGGTATCCCCAGGCGTGACAGAACTCTCATCAATGCTCTCCTCCAACCTGCCAGCGGAAGTAGGTGTCGTTCAGCTTGCCTCCAGTTGCTCTCCAAAGTCTGTTTGTGTACTGCAAGACTTGTCAGTATTACTGACTCCAGCGACAGAAACATATCTCTTACCGATGTGAGAACGATTCCACTAAACATGTTCCAAATGAAAGCTCGCTCGATACCGTTTTGTGTCGTGTCGCGGTAAGCAAAGTCGAGCTCATGGTCAACAGGTCGGTAGTCCGGCACTCGGCGAAAGTTGTCTTCCCAGTCTGCTGGGTTGTTGCCAGCACCTTGCGGCGCAGGACGAGAGTTGGTGGTCTCTGAGAAGTCGTTCTCTTCGCCGCTGTGTTGCAAGTCGTAGTCGGCAAGCGTTCTGCCCAGCGAGTAGGTTGTTCGGTTTTCTGTGAGTGTGACGGACATCGTGGCTGGATATTCGGAGCGAGTTCGATGAGTGGAGTTCGATATGGCGAGAAGCACCAGAGGCAGGAGAGACAATCAAAGGTAAGTCTTCAGCCCGAGAGCTTCGGATGCCGGATCTACGAAGAGTACCTGGAACGAGGCAGAGCACCGGGACTCCCCCGCACCATACTCCGTGATTTTGATCTTCCTCCACATACCCGATGTGGAGAAAGCAAGGTTTCGCCCAGCCCGGTATGTCGGTTGCAACCAACATGTGATTCTGCTCCGGCCTCGAGCGCCATGGTTGCACGGAATGCGGGCATAGTATAGTTGCTGCTGTTAGCTTAGGGAAGCAAATATTTCCTGTAAATCTCACTTTCCCTCTTGCACACCGTTTTCGCATACCTCATACCTCCCAAGATGTCGAACAGACCATTCGCACAGCTACAAGCTGCCGCCATTGATGGCAGAACCAGAACAGTCTTCTACCGCCAAACACAACTTGAGAAGTTGCACAAGAGTCTTGTCTCAAATGCGTCCGAGATTGTGGATGCAATTGTCGCAGATGCTGGCCTCGGCCGAACAGAAGCACAAATAGAGTACTCGCTTGCTCTGACTGCAGTGAGAGAGCGCTTTGCCGAGCTAGAGCCCAAGAAAGAGCTCGAGAACGAATACGCAATTGCTCGTGGAGAGGATGCAGGTAGCCTACGCCTCGGATACGGCACTGTGTACATCAAGGCTTCAGCCGACCACACTCCTTTTTACTCAGCAATTGCGCCTTTGAGTGCAGCAATCGCTGCAGGAAACTGCGTAGTGTTGCAGGTATGCGAGAAGTTCGGAGACAATGACAAGATCAAGCACTGACTATGATGCAGATTGAGAACAGCCTTCGCAGTCTCCCTGCTATCCTTCGCAACACCCTCAAGTCTGCTCTGGACAATGACACTTTCGACATTGCTCAACAACCCGTCCAAGATGCATCTTTCCTGAGTGGCTGTCTGCAAGTAGTTCAAGACGGATCCGTTGACGGAGCCGCCGCACAGAACCAGCTCGTTTCGAAAGCGGGTTCGATCACAGCAGCAATCGTAGACAGAACAGCAAATTTGGACGAGACAGCAAAAGCTCTCGTCAATGCTCGATTCTCATTCAACGGCAAATCGCCGTATGCCCCGGATGTCATCTTCATCAACGAGTTCACCAAGAAGGACTTCTTGCAAGCACTTCTCAGACACTCGGTATCATTCGACGAAGTAGTTGAGAGGGAGAAGTCGCCCACCAGGAGGACTGGTCGTGAGAATGGCATCAGAGACTTGATTTCGAGCCTGCAAAAAGATGGAAGTGGCCGCGTCATCGCACAAGAGTCGAACCGAGCAATTCTGGAGGTGACCAAGAGGTAAGCATGACTGCAACACAAGCGTTGTGAATGACCCGAAACTGACAATCGAGCGCAGGAGTACTAGCCTTCTCAAAAACAAGATCAGCGAACCCGTCCTGCTCGTACACTCCGTCAAGAGTCTTGATGATGCCATCGACTTCATCAACAACAACGGCAATGAGTTGCTAGCTGCATACCATTTCGGAGAGAATGCTCAGTGCAAGTATCTCAGCCAGTTCGTCTCGTCGCAGGTGTCATACGTCAACCACATCCCGGCAGAACTTCTCGGTCAGTAACTAGTCGCACTTACCAATAGTATCTCACGACTAACATAATTTCAGTCGGTCCCGCCTTCCCAGTCGGTCACCCAGTAACCTCAACACGTTACCCGACTGCCCTCTTCACCCGCCCCACACCCGCCTTCGTCACCAACACCACACAGTCGAAGACCGTAGAATCAGCACTGAACGGCGCATCCAAATCTGAAAAGTCGACCGCAGTACAAACATTGTACTCTCAAGCCGTCTCAGATCTGCCCGCCGCACACAAGCGACCAAAGCAGTTGAAAGCAGCCTTTGGTTTCTTCGAGCAGTCCATGCTGTTCAACCTCGGCTTCGTGCTGCTGTCAACCGGTGCCACTATTGCGGCAACTGTAATTTTGGGAAAGCGCGCGAGGGCCTACTACTCGCATTGATAGTATTTTGATGGATTCTTGCGAGAGATTTGAATGGTGTGATTTTGGTGTCTTCTTTCGAATCTTTCTTTTCAGGCAGGAAATTCCCAAGTCTTTTGCAGGCGAGTTGTTTTGTCGCTCCCGAGTTTACTTTTGTGTCTTTGTCCATCAATGTGCTCTGTTGCCGGCCATCTGAATAATATAAACACCCTCTAACCTTTACACACGTATGAATGCTTGACATTCTATCTCGTTGCGCATTCAAAATAACATGTGAACAGATTCGCAAGACCTACATCAAAATGCCTCTCATCGAAAAATCGTGCGCACAACCCCGCCAAGAATACCACAAGCCACCCCTAACCAAAACACACCACAGCTATCCCGCCATCATGAGCGCAATCAAAAGCTCATCCCTCCCAAAAACTTCTTTCCTGGTATTCTACTCCTCAATCGTTGATGGCAAGATGTGGTGTCCCGATTGCGTCGACGTCGAGCCATCAGTCCGCGACGCCTTCGATGGCGCAGAGAAGCCAGAGGCCCAGCTCTTCTATGTGGGCAAGAAGGAAGAATGGCGTACCCCTGAGAATGTCGCTCGTGTCGATTGGAATGTTCGCGGTATTCCTACAATCATCAAGCTGGAAGAGGGAAAGGAGACTGCCCGTGTGACCGAGACCGAGATCTTGGATCAGAGCAAGTGGCAGGCATTCCTCAAAAACTAAAACTTTCAAAAAATCACAACGAAGATGCACAAAAAAGTGTGAGTTTCGGTTTTGGTTTTCCAAGAAGATTTGCTCGATTCTGGAGTTTACATAATGCGCGTTTGCTATATCATAAAAAAGGAACATCAAAAAAGTTGATTCGACTACTCAGTCTTAGCGTATCCACGCATAACAATGTGGCTGGTCGCGATTCTCAGTCTCTTGCCGAAGAGCCAAACGGGCACGGCAGTGAGACCGAAGACACCCATAAGCAGAGCGAAGATGCCGAAGGGAAGGGCAGGTCCTGCGCTCTCGACCCAAGTGCCGACGAAGAAAGTCCAAGCGAAACTGATGATGGCACGGAAAGCAACAACCATCAGGAAGCAGTCGGCGCTCCATCCACCGTAACTCTCAATGATGTAGTTGAAGCCGATGGAAGGGACCTGCATGAGACCGAAAGCAACCATTCCAGCACCGAACTCGAGACCAATCCAGGCCTTTGGTGTCGCTGCCTGGGCGGAGCAACCAAAGCAAATAGAACCGGCGGTGGCGATGAGGAGGGCAGGGAACATGAGAGGAATACGTGCTTCAGGCTCGCTGAAACCATGTCTTTCACGCTTGGCCTGGCGCTTGACGATGAAGTCCGCGGTGAAGTAGGTGTAAATCGCGCCGAGAACAGTACCAATCAAACCGCCAACATTGATCAGACCAACAGAGCCTCCCCAGAGATAAGGGGGCTGTGCCAGAATTTGTGGTGCGACGGTCGAAAGAGTGACGATGAGTCCAACAAGACCGGCGTAATGAAGCATGACCATCCAGGTACCGGGGAAGAGAAGTGTGGTGTAAGGAGTGATGAATCTCTTGAGCAGACCAGGGCGGTACATGCCAACCTTGAGGCTTCTGGCAAAGGTGTACTTGGGGAACACAACAGAGTTGACCGTCTCGACTCTGGCGATCTCGGCCTTCTCGCCAATGGGTGAATCGTTATCGTAGCCTTCGGGACGCACGATGGCCATGGCTGCCTCACGGTCGAAGAGGGTTTCGGGAACGAAGAAGAAGCTCAAAAGCAGAAGAGCACCTGAGAGGATAGCCGAGATGTACATAGTCCATCTCCATCCCATCGAGTGGGTGATATAGCCACCGATGAGGCCACCGACAAGGGAACCGGAAGCAAGGAAGATGGTGTAGATAGCCTGCAGATAGTCAGTTTATGTCAACTTTATGCTGATGGAAGATTGACTTACCATGGCACGACCTCTCTGGTGCACGAAGAAGATCTGTCCAACGACATCAGGAGCAAGGGTGTCGGCAGCGCCACCTCCAATGCTATTGAGTGTAAGCAGCGTTTCAATCACATCTCAAGTGACATTGACTTACCCTTGGAAGAGTCTAGCGACGAGTAGGCTGTTGAAGGACTTGGCCTCGCCGGCCCATACCGAGGAGGCACAGAGGATAGCAAGACAGATGAGAATGATAGGACGACGTCCAAAGGCTACCTTACCGTCAGCGTGTGTCAAAGGCATGATACTACATGGCACTTACTGTTTCCCAAAGGCACCCACCAGATGTTCGAGGCACCCAGGAACAGGTTGTTGACCGCAATGAGATGGGTCAACGTGCTAAACTGAATGATGCCGGTTGGAGGTCCTCGCTCGTGCATCACCATGAAGGCAGTGACAAGAGTTGGCAAAGCACTGCTGATGATGGAACTAGAGACGTTGGTGATGAAAGCGTAAAGAGCCATGATCGCCAAGATCATGACCTTCCGCGTGTTTGAGAAGTTGAGAGGATCCGCTGGATCCGGTGATGGTCTGTAAGGGTGGATGTCAGGAGTTGAGGGCGGTCAACGTCGCATGGAGTGAACATACTCTGGGTTCAAATGGATGTGGTTTTCTTCGACTTCATGATGTCCTGTGTTCGTTCGGACGAGTTCTCTGTCTTTTTCCGATGGTCAGAGACGTCTATTGTTGTGATTGTTCCGCCACTCACCCATCAACGTAACAGTGCCAGGAGGCGCCATCTCGTTGAGCTCCTGCTTATCCAACGAGAAGGCATGTCTGAATTGAGTCATGATAGATGTTATGCCTTGATTGGCAATTGTAGTAAAGAAAGTATGCTCCTAACAAGGGAAGGACGTATCGAGATGAAGATGTTGGAGACCCAAGGAGAAGGAGGTTGGTGGTTTATGAGTCTGAGATGCTCGCTAATCTGGCCCAATCAGACTTTGCACGCTCCTTCCATCGGCAGTCCGTTTCGTGCCCACCAGAAGCAGCGACGAACATAGGGCTCGCGCTCAAGTCCTCTCCACATTGAGTGTGCTTGTGCGACAACTGCCACGCATGCCCTAGGCCTCCCCCACAACTTATTTGACTTGTCTAACGAGACTAACGCAAACTGCTGGATGCTCATTGGTCACTAGAGATAATTGATGCTCGAGACCGCATTTAGAGTTCGTCCCCCGCATGAGCGTTACCACCATCGTGGGCCTGCGTGGAGAAGTGTGGAGAGAGAATCTACAGACATGGAGAAACAGGACATCGAGTCCTTAGAATCATACAGCGAAAGGTAGGGCTTCGTAATCATGCCCTAAGCCACCGGAACAGCGTGTGCCGAACGAGTAAACAGGGTTCTTTGATATGCTATGGACTTGAGCACATCGGTCGATGGTAGTAACCACAACAATAACAACTTCGGACGCTTTGTGATCGGGTTTACTCGCTAGTCCATGTCTCAGTAGATATGGCTGGCAGTAACTCTGCTCGACAATCACCAAAGCCAACGCCTTCACTGCATCGTCCGGTGAACTGTACAACAACACCATCCGCAAGATAGCCACGCTGAACTGCTGGTGGAGGGAGATTGTGTTCGAGCATGCATCCACGCGCATCATCTGAATCTTCTGATACAGTGCCACATGCAAGTAGATCTCCGGCTTGGAAGCCGCAGCCTGCACTTGCTTGATGTGCTAACAGCTGTTCAAAGGACCACGCCAGGACTTTGCTGTTTGCAACGCAAGCACGAGTTACATCGTTATCCGTCGATTGAACATACACAGAGAGGTCAATGGACAAGCCTCGATCGTCTTTCTCCACAGCAAGGTGGGGCGGCAAAGTATGCTTCCAGCCTGGTCCGTTGACACGGAACGGCTCCAAAGCGTCGTACGTGATGATCCATGGCGATAGTGTGGTGCCGGAGTTCTTCGAATTCAAGGGGCCGAGCGGGATCATCTCCAATATTTGTATGTCACGGGCTGTCGAAAAGTTAGCCTATGTTCTAGTCTGTTCTTTTGAGAATCCGCTCACCACTCCAGTCGTTCAACATCACAAAACCAAAAATATGCTCGCCAGCGTTCTCCGCTGTGACAGTCTGGCCGTAAGGAAGAGGCTTGCCAATAACAGCAGACAATTCCATCTCGTAGTCCATCCGGCGACTAGGACCATAGATAATCTTCTTGTTTTCGCCTCTCATCGCTGCCATGTTGTCTTCCCAGAATTGGCCGATGGGGCGTCTTACAGGAGTTCCAGAAATCTTGATGCTTGAACACCTGCCAGCATAGCCTGCACATGGTAAGCAGGCATTAGTGAATATAGAGCATTGAACTCACCTGGAGGGATGAATCCCCATGATGGAGGGAGTCCTTTTCTACCCATAGCTGCAAGACCGGCATTGAGGTTGTGGTACTCAGAGCATGAGAAATCTGTGAAGTCCGCGACCGATACAGGAAGATGCATCTGGCATTTTGTGATGTCTTCGGTGCTGTTCTCAGGCAATTTGTTTTCCTTGACGAGCTTCTGGACAGCAGAGCGAACGAGTCTATGAGCGGGTCTTCCCAAAGCCGCGAATGTGTTCAATGTAGGTTGCGAGAAGATACCACCAGGCAAGCTCTGCAAATCGGAGGCAGATTGCACAATGTCCGCAAGGAAGACGACATTGTTCTCAATTCGAGTAACTGCTTGTGGGTGATTATGTTTGTCTGAAGAAGCGATTCCAAAAGGTATGTTCTCGATGCCAAAGTGGCTGCCAAAGTCGGATTGTAGAGACGTCATTGTGTATGTTTGCAAACAGAAAGTGTGACTTTGATGGAGACAAAAGTTGCAATGCTTCAATGATCAAGGTCGTAGAAAATGCTTCGGGACCGGCACTCCAAGGATCCCGCTCTTGTATACTACTTTGCCATGTGATTGTTCTCCGGTTAAATCGGTGGTCGGTGCTGTGAAACCCCTCCAGCTCATGCGGACTCTACCGTAATTCGTGTGGGTATAGTGGGGTACCCCATGTGGAGCCGGCGCTCCCGGTGGAGGAAACCTCGACAACTACGCCGTTGCGTGTACTTTCCAGGGACTAAGCTTGGATTATTATCATACGGAATGTCGATTAGGCCGAGTCCGGATCACATGGATGTTCAAAGTCCGTGAGTACGACGAAGTGTGACTATTTCTGTGAGAGCAGCAACCATCTTCCTTTCGAACTTTTCCAGACATCCAGAACTTGCCCAGAAAGCAATACACTCCCTTACCATGGCACTAAACGTTTTGATTGTCGGAGCAGGAATCGGCGGGCTGGTACGTTACAACTGAAAGTACTGCAGTTACAGATTGGGTCTGACGATAGAATGCAGATGGCCGCGATCGCCCTACGAGAGCAAGGACACGATGTGACACTTCTTGAGTCTTCTCGATTCAGCAACGAGACTGGAGCAGCTATTCACATGGCGCCAAACGCAAACGGCCTACTCAAGCGTTACGGAGTGGACATTGAGAAAGTAGGCGCAAACGAATGTAGCCGAATTGCACAGTACCATGCCGAGTCAGGAAAGGCACTTTTCCAGGTCGACCTCACGATGCCAAACAAGCAGTGGCAGCACAAGTGGCTGTTAGTACACCGCGCTCACCTACACAACGCCTTGAGAGAAAGGGCCATTGGCAAGGAAGGGAAGGGCAAGCCCGCCACCCTGAGGTTAGCCAGCAAGGTTGCTTCGGTAGATCCTGAGAAGGCGGAAGTGACTCTGGAGAGCGGCGAGAAGGTATCTGGCGATGTGCTTCTTGGGGCCGACGGTGTTCACGTAAGTCGTTCCAACATTTTGATAATTCAAGAATCAAGCTCATATATCTCTAGTCGTTGTGTCGACAGGCTCTTGTGCTGGACAACGCAGAGAAGTACACACCGTTTGACTGCGGTCACAGTGCTTATCGATTCCTGGTTCCGAAAGAGGAGGTCATGGCTGATCCAGTCTGCCGAGAATTTGTCGAGCAAGAGGGTATGCTTTGCATGATTGTTGGCGAAGACCGCAGAGTTGTTGTGTATCCTTGCGTGGAGAACAAGCTCATGAACTTCCTTATGGTAAGAGCTAATGTATCAATCTTGCGTGCTTCGGCTAATTGGTTCTGCTATAGATCCACCCAAGTAGCGAGTCTCGCTCAGACGACGCTGGCTGGAACCAAAAAGGTGATAAGAAGCGTATGCTCGAAAGTGGCGCTAGCTTGGCTCCACAGGTTCGTGCTCTTCTAGAGAAGGCCCCTGAGGAGAGTTTGAAAGTCTGGACTTTGCTGGACATGGAGGTACTCCCTACATGGATTAATGGCAGTATGGCGCTCCTGGGTGATGCCGCCCATCCATTCCTGCCTCACCAAGCTCAGGGTGGTGGTCAAGCTATGGAGGACGCAGTCTCGCTAGCCGCCATCTTGCCCTTTGGCACCCCGAAGGAAGATATCCCGGAGAGACTGAGACTGTATGAACAGTGTAGACGTGAACGTGCAAACAAGATCCAGGACGGCACTAGACTGAGTGGAACATCTCAGAAGGATCTTGCAAAGATGGGCAAGAAATATGATGGTCAGTATTCATTTCTCCATGGCTGCGACAGTCCTTTTACTGACATTTGTGTGATAGCTTTCGCCTTCACCAATTACAACTTTGGACACGATGAATGGGACTTCTCAAAGAATGCTTTAAACAAGCATCTCTTGTCCAAGCAACCATACCGATTCCGTCAGCCAGTGTCCTTTGGACCTAGTCCTGGGCCTCGCCAGCCACTCAACGCTCTTCCGGATGTGCACTCAATGGCCAAGCAGAACCAAACGGTGGCCTCTATTCGCTTCAAGACCTCGAGGACCTATCTTCAGAACTTGTTTCCCAGTTCCTCATTCTCTTTCATGTCTGCGGCAACAGTCGTGGAAGCTTCCATCGTCTGTTGCTCGCTACGAAACATGACATGGCTGGGTAATACAGGATACGATCACTGTGGTCTCTACATCCACGGAGTAAAATACACCAAGAAGGATGGCGAGATCCTTCAGGGAACGTTCTTGCCCATCCTCTTCGAAAACTTGACCGATCCCATCATCACTGGTCGCGAAGAGATCGCCGCACCAAAATGGGGTTGCGATATCGATGTTTCGACTTCCGGAGACTCTCGCAGTGTGCGTATGAGCTGGCGCGGAACAACTTTTGCAGAGCTCGAGTGGAGTGGTCTTCAAGCAAAGCCCCAGATAAATGGTGTCAATGGCACCAATGGCGTGAATGGCACCCACGCTGGACCGCCACCTGGACGCCCTGGACCTCCCGGGCCTCCTATGCCCAAGATCGAGGACAACGGCATGTTCATGTACCGTTACGTACCAGCCGTGGGTGAGCCAGGAAAGGCAGACGCTGAGTATGCTGTCTTTGACGAGTACGAGAAGAAGGATCCCTCTTCGGCAGCATCCCAGCAGGATACGCAAGACCAGACAACCAAGTCAGCAACTATCAAGTTCTCGCCTGGTGACTGGAATTCACTCCCGACTATCCATCACATCGCACAAGGCCTGGCAGATGTACCGATATACGGAATCGTAGAGGCTACCGTCAAGGAAGTGCCATCGGTGGGTGATGTCAGAGGAGCAAGAAGGATTGAGTAGGCCTCAGAATGAGACGCGGGTTGCACTTGAGCTTTTCTCCTTTGCGGTTCAGCGACATGTTCTCGGAGTTGGTGTTCTTTTTGATAATTATAGAAATTTCGTCGTTTTCTACCAACCTGAAGCAGAGGTCTCCGAGGTCTCGCTCCAATTGATTGCCAATGGTCTTCCACACTGTACAGGTGGGGCTCGTCTGCCGAAAGAGTAGATGAGATGTTGACTTATCGTCTGATCACATGTGTATTATCAACGTCGGTTGTTTCTGCCTATTCCGGGTTTGCGCGTGCGTCGGACAGATGACGAGGCTTGGGCTTGTCGGTGGCATGAGATTGTCCCTGCTCCAGATATGAGCAAGAGTGTAGTTCTCTATTCTGCCGTGTTAGTCAAGTAAAACAGGTTTGTTCTGCCTCTGATATGTGCACCCAGAGAGCGCGAGTAACAACTGGCTGCTGAGAATGGGCAATGCAACGGCTAAACGTCTGTAGGGCTTGTTTCGAAATTGATTTCTAGCGCTTCGGCGAGACAATCAAGCATAGATGACGCCTACAAGTTTTGAAGCTAAAGCACAAGCCGAAGTTTTACCTGTAGGAAGCAGCGAATAGACCGGTCCCTGTTGCGATCAAGCACCGATCACAATCGACCTTTAGCACAGCTAATCGAACTTCATTGATGTCGTGAAATACTCGCGGAGATGCGCCTGAAGCCATATTGCTCTTCTCAGCTCTGGATCAAGTTCTTGACTGTTTCGCTCTCGTTGGATCAGTCTTCCGAGGAGCCAAAAGCTTCTGCCGACGGCGCATCGACGTGTGCAAAAGTTCGATCCGCATGCTCGATCGCAGTGTCGACGCACGAGTGGCGGAGTGGCAGCCAAAACGACAACCAATGACCGGTAAAGTTGAGTAGGGAAATTACCTGGTTGGTCGATAGCGCCATTATTCCTGTCGTTTCGTCCGTCCAACTCGTGCATGTCATGAATGGCCTTGTCGCCTCCGCCGCTGCTTCCGGGTACCTAACCGTCTGAACAATTCGAGCATGTCATCTTGTGCTCGTGTCCCTCTTCCATACCACTTTACTGTCGCTGGATTGCTACGCTGAGAGACTCTTGTTCTTTCACGTCCTTCAACACAGTGCGCATACAGAACGGCACTTGACAAGATCGCAGTGCGGGACATCTCTGAAGCACCAAAGTGGTCCTCGACGTCATCCAACAGCAAAGACCCTTACACATATCCCACACGCCCGAAGTCCGACGCAGGTGCATATAGCATACGAAGAGGCGGAATCATAGTGGTCGGAGACATTGCAACAGGCAGTGTTAGATGGACAGGTGGCTCGTTGGCGCACACAGCACATGAATTTGCTGGACGAGACAATCAGGACCTCGTCAAAGCGCGACGGCGAGGCCCAGTCGCACGCCTTGATGGATATCGATGAACTTGTCACCGACAAGCAGCAAGCAGTCGGCTTGACCGCACACCAAGATGCCCGCACCCTCATTCGCCTGATCCAATGCCCGCAATGCTCAAAACCGTACACCAACCCCGTTACGCTCCCTTGCGGCAACTCGCTATGCCGCACGTGTCTGCCTGAGACCTACCGCCGTGAGGGTGTGTCCTATCCTGACACTCCCGGAAGGCGAAACGGCTTCGTCTGTCCTTACCTGGACTGCTCCGAAGAGCATGTGCTTGCAGACTGCAGCGTCGACGTAACCCTCTCGAAGCTCATGGAAGCCATCGCCGACCTCGTCCGAAGCCACAAAACTCTCGCCACAACGCAAACTTATGTAGAAGAGGTGGTCAAACACGATGAGGTCTGGGTCCCCGTGGGAAACAAGGAGAATCCGCGATGCTGGACTATGCCTGGAGCCCGCTTGATTGCGACATACAACTTGGCAAGCATGGGAATCGTCGAATACAAGACAGAAGTCTCATATCAGGACTTGTCCGACTTGGCCGAAAAGACGGATGAAGAGCTTCTGGGGGAGCTGCTCGACACGGCACAGAAGGAAGTCGACTGCCAGGTCTGCTACAACATCATGCTTGATCCTGTCACGACGGCTTGCGGACATACCCTCTGTCGTAAATGCCTGGCTCGTACGCTCGACCATTCGACACACTGCCCGGTTTGTCGCCGTTCTGTCATCACCCCACCCTCACTGTACAAGTATCCGAGCAACAAAACTCTGGTTAATCTTCTGCAAGGTCTGGTTCCCGACATGGTTTCTGCACGTGCCGAGGCTGCTGCTCTAGAAGACACTATTGCCCTTCCTGATCTTGATACACCAATATTCGTCTGCACTCTTGGTTTTCCTGGATGTCCCACTTTCCTACGCGTTTTCGAGCCCAGATACCGTCTCATGATTAGACGCGCCATGGAAGGAAACCGGCAATTCGGCATGGTCACTTATAACCGCCATGGCTTGCCTCAAGAAGGTTTGGGCAATACACAATTCCTCGCCTATGGAGTTATGCTTCATATTGACAATGTGCAAATGCTTCCGGACGGCCAGAGCATTGTCGAAACCAGAGGCATGTACCGTTTCCGAGTGAAACAGTATGGCACTTTGGACGGTTACACCGTGGGTAGAGTCGAGCGTGTCGAGGATGTATCCTTACAAGAGGAAGAGCGCCTAGAGGCCGAAGAAACTTCACAGCCTCCTGCCGCCGAGGGAGATATCGAGGGTCAAGTCAGCAGGATGTCGACTCGCGAACTCCTCATGCTCGGACTAGACTTCATCCTTGTCATGCAAGGCCGTAGCGCACATTGGTTGCACCAACGTATTCTGGAAGCTTATGGTGGCCCGCCGGACGACGCCGCTCTGTTTCCCTTCTGGTTCGCCAGCATCCTTCCCATCAGCGAGGATTGGAAATATCAATTGATGCAAACTACAAGCGTACGACAAAGACTCAAGATCACCGCTCTCTGGGTAAAGCACATGCAAACACAACGATGGTACCAGAGCAACGCATGCACAGTCTTATGACTGCTCACTCACCTCGCGTTGCGTTTTGGAGCTCCCATCCTCGTTTTGCTTATCGCGGTTAGAAATTTCGTGCAAGACACCTGATCCGAGTATTGCGTGTCTTTGTCTACAGCCAGAAAATCGATCACATCATGATCTTCTTCGTTTCTTTTGTATATCCTTTTTAGGGCCCTTGGTTTTTCTTCTTCATACTTGTCTTTCATCAAACAGCGGTCGCATATATCCATGGGCTATTAGGCTCAGCGCCGGCGTCAAGGGGCGAGATATATAGGCACACTGATTTCTTTCTACCCAGCAAAATTCGGAACTGGGATGTATATTGCAGTCAAAGGGGTGCATGAAACGCGACGAATTTCAATCTTTCATCTTTCTTCATGTCCTTGTCCAAACGCTCATGCCGGATTCCCTCAACCCTGTAAGATGGTGAAAGGGAATTTGAAAGCACGAGAAGTTTAGAACAGAGAGCTGTGACTGGAGAGAGCACGTGAGAACATTGCTGTATCTGTTGATCACGAATCGTCAAACCTTTGGTGCATTCGAACAGCCATACATCAGCGTGAGTTTCAAGAATAGGGAGTAGCTCGGCCCTGGTGCATCTAGGTAACATGTGTGTGTAGGTAATTGACTGATCGAGTGTTGTTTCCGCGATGATTTGGCATGAATGGTATATGTACATCTTCAGACGCGAGCTATTGTCTATTTTCCATCACCTCCACCCATTACGACTTGTACGAGTAGGAAGAGACCGATTGCCCACCAGTACCTGTGTATGGTTAGCAGACACTCCAGAGCATTTATGCATCATGACACGTACTTTTGCAAGAAGGACTTCTCAGGTTCCTTGGTCTCGGGCTCGCCTTGTTGGTTCACGACAATCGGCTTGTCGAAAGCGACTTGTGGTCCCTGACGCAGCGGCACAACCTCAACCGCGAGCGAGCCATCTGTAGACTTTCCTCCGGTAGCAGCAGCGCTGAAGCCAACATGCCACACGTCTCCATTTGAATCGACGAGCAAGCGCAGGGTGGGCTTCTTTGTCGCATCGAAATTGTATCCCGAAGTTGCTACACCGACCCAGTCGCCAGCGCGGTGCACGCCTACTCTCACGGTCTCTTCTGACTTGACTGCCGGTGCAGTGTACGAGTCTACTGTGGCATTGAGAGCGGGCCAGGAGTACGAGACTCTGGCGAAGGGGAGCGGTGACGATGCTGTTGAGGGCCAGGCGAAGACGTCGGTGGTGCGGATTGAGTCTGCGGTGGCTGCAGCGAGGGCAGAGGTAGCACACAGCAGTGCTGCGAATAAGTTTATTGCTCCTGAGATGTGCATTGTGATTTGAGTTGTGTTCGTGTCTCTCCAAGGTGTTGACAACGGTATGGACATGTAGGATTCGAGCTCCAAGGCGCCAAGAAGTGATGGCTCGCTGTCGGAGGAAAGAAAGCCGACAAACTGGAGGGCTGGACCCTGACCTTGGGGAAGCTCGGGGAGCCTCCACGTCATGCCCTGTCGAATGAGGATAGCTCACCAAAGCTTCCTGCCGCCATTATTTTCCGCCGCTGCCGCAGGGAGCTTGCATGGTTGAATTGAACTTGTTGAGATGTGAAGATAACTGCTCATCGTGAAGCCTCAATTGCTCGAGTAACATCGTGTCATACTGTCGTACAAGAGCCTGCAGGATCTAGCTACCTATGTCCTAATGAGCCGACGATAATATTGCATTTATCCATCGGTCTCCTGCATCTCTCCTGCTTCTCGACCAAAACACCCGGCAGCGACCCCCGAGTCTCCTCGTTGTCTCCACTCTTTCTCCACGGTGCCCATGACATATTGATCGACATTCTCGAGCTCCCCAGATAGTGACAGGTCTTCATCTTACCCGTTCTTCCATCAATTCATCTTCTTTCTCTTACTTCTCACACCCAAATCTCTGCACTTGTCCTCACTTAGCATACGTTCCAATCAAAAGAGACGTTTACAACACAACTCCCACTACTACTCGAGCTTCAACTCAGCCCAAACCACGACCTAATCTACAACTGAAGCACCACCACCCATCATGACTTCAATGCCCTTCCGCCAGCCTTACAGGCAGGCTTCTCGTCAGCAGTCGAGACAGATGTCTGTTGACCCCCACAACGAGCTCCACCCGGTCCAGGATCACTACATTGGCATTGATGTCGGTACTGGCAGTGCTCGCGCCTGTATCATGAACGACAAGGGTGACATTGTCGGCCTTGCCAGCGAGAACATTGGCCTCTGGCAGCCCGAGACTGGCTACTACGTGAGTTGCAGCAATCTCTTACAAGACGCAGCTACTGACATTCGAGTAGGAACAATCAACCACAGATATCTGGAGATGCATCTGCAACTCAGTGCAGCGTGCCATGAACCAGCACGGCATCGACGGTTCCACCATCCGCGGTATCGGCTTCGACGCTACCTGCTCGCTCACCGTCTTCTCCAACGACACTGACGAGCCCATCTCGGTCACTGGCCCCAAGTTCGACAATGCCGATGGCAACGACCGCAATGTCATCCTATGGCTCGACCACAGACCCGTCGAGGAGACTGACAAGATCAACGCCACAAATCACAACCTGCTCCGCTATGTCGGTGGCAAGATGAGCATTGAAATGGAGATGCCCAAGGTTCTTTGGCTCAAGAACCACATGCCCAAGGAGCTGTTCGACCGCTGCAGATTCTACGACTTGACCGATGCCTTGACTCACATTGCCACTGGCAACGACGACCGCAGTTTCTGCAGTGTTGTCTGCAAGCAGGGCTTCGTTCCTGTCGGTGTTGATGGCAGTGTCAAAGGTTGGCAAGAAGACTTCCTCAACGAGATTGGCCTCGAGGATCTGTGTGAGGACAACTTCAAGCGCTTGGGAGGTGTAGACGGGGTGGTAATAACCTGACCTTTACTTTCATGATTGTGCAAGAGCTAACCCGAGTCGCAGAGCGGAAAGTACCACACTGCTGGTGACAAGATCGGCACCCTTTGCGAGAAGGCTGCTGCTGACCTCGGCCTTCCTCCTGGTATCGCTGTCGGTGCTGGTGTCATTGATGCATACGCTGGCTGGATCGGTACCGTCGGAGCTAAGGTCCGCCTGCCTGGCGCAAACCTTCAATCGGGTGTCGACAAGAACGACGTCTCACAAGCCTTCACCCGTCTGGCTGCTGTTGCCGGAACATCGACTTGCCATCTCGCCATGTCTGAGAAGCCTGTCTTCGTCGACGGTGTCTGGGGACCATACCGCGACGTACTCATTCCGGATTACTGGATGGCAGAGGGCGGTCAGTCGGCTACTGGTGAGCTCCTTAAGCATGTGCTCGAGACTCATCCAGCCTTCCAGCAGGCCATGAGTGTAGCCGAGACTTTCAACGCCAACATCTACGACTACCTCAACGAGCACTTGAACGAATTGCAGACCAAGGAGGACGCCCCTACCATCTCATACCTTGGCCGTCACTTCTTCTTCTATGGTGACCTGTTCGGTAACCGCAGTCCTATCGCCGATCCCAACATGAAGGGTAGCGTCATTGGTCTGTCGAGCGACCGCAGCTTGGACGGCCTCGCACTCTACTACTACGCCACCATGGAGTTCATTGCTCTGCAGACCAAGCAGATCATCCAGCGCATGAATGACTCGGGTCATGTCATCAACTCTATCTTCATGTCAGGCAGTCAGTGCCAGAACTCTATCTTGATGGACCTCATGGCCACAGCCTGTGAGATGCCCGTCGTGATCCCTAGATATGTTCACGCTGCCGTCGTTCACGGAGCCGCCATGCTAGGAGCCAAGGCTGCCTCTACCGACGACAAGGGCAACTCCGAGCCTCTGTGGGATATCATGGACCGTATGAGCAAGCCTGGTAAGGTCGTCCTGCCCGGCAAAGACAAGAACGAGAAGAAGTTGCTTGATGCAAAGTACAAGGTCTTCCTCATGCAGTGCGAGCAGCAGCGCGAGATCCGTCGTGATATCGACGAGGCTGTTGAGGGCTGGAAATAAAGAGGATACGATTTGACGAAGAATCTCGCTTTTGCCGAATCATAAAAAAGGGGTTTGGATAAAGGCCGAGGACGATTTGCTGCTCTCATAAAGGGTGTGTACACGATAATGGAACTTTTGCTTGACTGTATCTGCTTTCATGACTTTGCTGGAAGTGACAGAGTGATCACATTGATACAGATCGAGCACTCGACCGCCCTTCTGACTTGCAATGCTCGTTCTTAGATTGAAGCTCTACTTCTTCTCCTCAGCAACATCCTCCTTGACCTTGGCATCACCCCTAGCCGGCCTCTCACCAAAAATGGTAGTGCCGACTCTAACCTCCGTACTCCCCTGCTTAATCGCCGCTTCAAAATCCGAACTCATACCCATAGAAAGTTCCAATTCCTCCTCTTCGATACCCAACTGCGTGGCCACGGCATCCCTTACTTTTCTCAACTGCTCAAAATCCTCATTCTCCGTTTCCGGAGTCGTGGCTTTCGATCTCGCGATTGCGCCGATCGTCATCAACCCTCCCAATTGAAGATGCGGGCAGGAAGTCATGATATGCTGACACAATGCCGGAGCATCAGAAGGTTCCACTCCCGATTTTTCAGCTTCTCCCGAAGTATTGACTTGAACCAACACCCTCAATTTCTGATCTCCCATTTCCTGCTGCTGCTGCTGCTGCTGCTGCTGCTGCTGCTGCTCTTCTTTCTTTTTCTCAGCCACCAATTTCGCCCTTCCCTTTTCCAAACCATCTGCTTTTTTTGCACTGTCTACGCTGCTCACTGAGAATAAATTCGGGATGGACTCGGCTAGGGGACGGCATTTATTCGTTTGGAGGGCGCCTATGAAGTGCCAGTGGATTGATCGAGGTAGCAAGGAAGCTTTTTCGAGGAGTTCTTGGGAGTAGTTTTCGCCGAAGTGGAGGTGGGATGTGGGGGATTGGTGGAGGGCGAGGATGTCGTTTGCGGGTTTTAGTTTTGAGACGGCTATGAGGCGGACCTTTGTGGAGGACGGAAAGTGTTAGTAGTTGTGTTGGAAGGGCAGTGAAGGTGTGTGAATGGGAGTGGGTAGAGGGGAGGAGGAGGCAGACAGGCGTACATTGCGGTTTGCGGTGTTTGCGGATTTGATTTGGTTGGCGACGTGGCTGAGGTTTTCGGCCAGGTGTTTTGCGCGGCTGGGGTTGATTTGCATTTCGGTTTGGTCGGACATTGGAATGTTTGCGTTTGAAATGCGGATAGAAGTGCTGGGTATGGTATGGTTGTGGTTGAGAGGCAAGTGTCGAGTGAGTGCATGAGTGTTTCTTCGATTCAGAGAGCTCCCTCGATGACGATGGGCCTCGGCTAGAATTGCTTCACTGGGGGGTTGGTGCTTGAGGTGTCACCCTGGCTGTGTACGATACTCGACCATTTTGCTTGTATTTCGTTTCAATCATCATCGATATCTGAAGTTCGAGGCTCTGCAACTGTACAGACAATATCATGAGTCCAACGAAGCCAGTCTGATTTCAAAACACAAACACAACCTTCTTCCATGACTGGCATCGTCTCGTAGTATATTTTGGTGGATTGTCAAATGATGACATGTCTTGAACGTGAAACTCCCCTAGCGACTGCAATTTGGACGGAAATCATTCACGATCAGATCACATGGTACTTATGGTCCTAGTATACGTCCTCATACTAGTCAAGACTTAGCCAATGTTGGTTATCGCCAGCAATACAAGTATATGCGATGCAAGCCATAGCTAGAGAGGTCACCCTGGTCAGGCGCACTCTTTGTGGACATCTCTCCCAAAACGTAAGTGTTTCACCTGATGAGATAGTCAGTACTTGGGCGGGAATCATAAAGTGGTTGCAAATAGGTTGTTCATGCTTTGGCTATGTAATATGGTCTGGTGTATTCGAAAAGACAAATTGCAACATAAACGAGACTCCCAAGTGCAGACTGCTGGGCATCAAAGTAGCCGTCGAAAGGTAAGATGATTGTTTCACACAGGTAGAATGCCCAGAGAGAACACTTTACCTTTCCAGGTAGCGTAATAGAGGCTGAGCATATCTGACGAAGAAGTTTGCAATGCAGGTAGCTTCCTGAAGCAAGTATTCTTCTCTAGAGGCTTGATCCTGCTCTGTCAAGTCAACAGCCTTTTGCGTCAGAAGCAGGAGATCATCGATCATGACCTCGTCAGCATGAAGCACGTAACCACACATCCACCTGACCAACCTCTGAACGTGCCTTTCTGCTGGGCTGCTCCAGTCTCGAACTCGTGGCATTGATGTTGTGACATGAAGCTTCAATACTAGCGAGGTCGCCCTTGATTTTATGTTAGGAAAGCGAGCCACATCCCATCGGTTGATGGCGAGTCCGAACGCCACCAGCATGTTATAAAGCTTTGGATCTTCGTATACATGAGGCCGTAGCTTTCCCATGCTGAATAGCCATGTCACAAAAGCTTCGTGCAATGCGACAGGAACATCTGAGCGTTCGTTCGTGAGTGGGAGGAAGCGCGCGTCGAGGGGTGCGTGTTGCGGGGGTTTGACGTGCAGGGGGTCGCCATGTGGGGATAGAGGGGGTCCAGGTGGAAGGGATGCAGGGGTATCAAGTGGGTCCAACAGGGTGCGTGAACTCTGGTTTGGGGGTGTCGTTGGAACGATTGTACCATCTCTGCATCTGACTGAGTGTGGGGAGGGCGCACAATCGCTTGCTGGCACTTGAACCTGAGTGCATGCTTTTGTGTATGCTGGTGGGGCTTCTTCTTCTTCAGCTCGTAGACCCTGAACATCTGCCCCTTGATCCTTCTCCTCTCTCTGGCCCTTCTCTTCTCCTTGACGGTACCCTGTTCTTCTTCTCTTGTGCGCGTGTCGGTTAGGGACCAGATCAATATCGGTCGCTTTGCGAGGATGAGCCGTGTCAAGGTAGTCGTCCCACGAGTTGAAAGCACCACCGTTGTGATTATACGAGAAGGCTAGTTGGACATCAGGAGGGGCGTATTTGGTCTTGAGAACAGCCATGCGGTTTTCCAAGGCCTGATGAGCGTACGTGCTGTAGCCCATGTAGATGTCGAACATCTCGACCGATTCGGAAAAAGTCTTCGCCGAAAGCATAATATGCTCAGCTGCGCCTTGTACATGTCGAGCGGTCTTGCGAATGGGCATCAAAGTCTGACTCGGGACAGTCTTCTGTAGAGATAGTCGCAGAAAGCGGGACCTGGAAGATCCTTCGATGTCTTCAAACATGCGCGAGACGTGTATAGGCATCTCGTCGATCGAAAGGATAGGGGCAAGGTCCGCAAAGTGCAAGCTAGTAGGCATGGAGAATATATCGAATTTCTTCCTCTTCGCCTTCACGTAATGCGTGACTGTGAGTTGCAACATCGCTACAGCGTGGTTATTAGCCTCATGGATACCAAGCCAAAGCACCAGGCTCGTGTCCTTGTTGAGAGGAGACGGCTCTCCGAGGTGCAGTGTTCGATCGTGGTCGTCATCCTGCCATGCTACTATGACTCTCTCTTTTAGAAACCACACAGGGGGCTCAGTTGCGAAAGCGATAGAGGAAGGCGAAGGGTACATGGTTGAATTTGTATACTGCAAGATAGAGATCAACCTTCAAGAGAATACCCTGACGACGAACGCGTCAGACAGAACCCTCCCACCCGGGCTTTCGTCGACTGAGAGCAGCCCTGACTCAGTAACACAGATAGAAAAGGAGCCAATATATAAGCAAGAAGGAGGCGATGAGTCGTCGCTCAAGTTCGGACGCTGTGGGCCTCCAATCATACAGATACCGTCACACAATTCTTGTAGGACACCGCAAGAAGCAGATACCATTCGAAGAATCGGACAGACACCGTACGAAGGGCAGCACGCAAGACAGGCCAAACAGGAGAGAGGTGATGCGTGAGGATAGGGGAATTTACAGTTGCATGAGCATGTAGTTGGAGCAGAAGGTCGCGCAGGTCTGCAAGCTCAGGTCTGCGCGAGATAAGGTCTGTGCGCTTCGCACGCGTCACGCGTTTTTGGCAACAGTTCTTTGGAACAGTTTCGCGTGCTTCGCGGTTGGGAATGGTCTAAGTCAAGCGTTACTAACACCACTCAAGTCTGCAACCTGCTGCTTCCTGTGTCTATCATCGCGTCACATTATGGCTGATTTCGATTGCAAGAAAGATGGAAGTCACATAACATGGTCAGCTGATTGGTGATACTAATCACGATTGCGTCGTATCGCCCTCACGACTTAACATTGCCCATGAGTACATTACGATTGCTAAACAGCTACGAATCACGTTCGAGGACAACATAGGCATTCGACACGAATCGCATGGAGTAAGAACCCGAGACCATCTGACCCATGAATGATCCGAATGACTGGTCTAAGACACAAGAGCTCCGAGCATCTGTCCGAAGAGACGAGAATCCCGGGCATCTGTTCATGCAATGCTGGCATCCAAAGAACAGGCACTGGATGAGACCGCACAATCTCAAATCAAAACCATGCGACCCAGACCGAATTGCTGGCAATGCCCGAGCAACGACACCATTTGTGCGAACCACTATATTCCACTGGGCATCAAGCAAAGCAATGAACAATGTACTTGAGAGCACCGGAAGTCTGGGATGTTGTTTCGAAGCTGTGCGCATGGCAATCAAGATTCAAGACCTCGAGTCCCAGCCATCAAAGGATTGACGTAGGCTGAAAGCTCAAACCAACACCACGGGTGTCATGTATTTCAACTACAGCCAATCGGAACATAATAACCCACTCTTCGGAGCCTGTATATATTGCTTCATATGAGAAAGCCCTGTGCAAAAGACACTGTATTTGAGAAATGCGTGGGTGGCCTTCTTCCCAATCTAAACCTGTCACTTGGATCTTTACTGCACAGTGGATCTGCTGGGGTTACGAGACAAGGCTGAGATATCAATTGGGTTGCATGATTTGAGAAAAAGGTTGCTGGAATATATTGCGTGCATTAGTTTAGCATCCATGATCCATAGCGCGTCACCCCCTGACAGCCAGTCTGCTAGTCTGTCAATCACATTGCGCAAGTCTGATTTGCAAGATTTGGTGGAGGCTTCCGTGAAGAAGCCAAATTTGGACATACTGATCGTCACTGCTCTGTAATCAGTAGTTGCAACTGCCGTGTGTATGGACGTTGCGTTTTTCTCGCCAAAGACAGACGTTGCTGAGGTAGAGCTTGTCCCCTGAGTCGTTCAACAGGGGTCCAGAGTCTTGCCAAGCGAGCTGTCACGAGAGAAAGAAAACGCGGGTCTGCGAAACCTTCTCACAGCTGCTTCTCACGACGTCAACAAACAACAATGTCGACTGGTATATATTAACATGAAGAGGTGCAGCAACTGTACCTCAGCCGTGCCTCAGCTTGGGTGGTTGACCCAAAGGCCGTAAGTTAGGTTGGCGCAGCAGCCCTGCAAGAATTGCATATTGGCGGCTCCGGCATCTTCGATCCCGCACAAGCCTAGCAAATCCACATCAGCACCCAAGTCGGACATGCCATTGCGAACAGACCGCTTAATATGTGCATGGCACAAATCGGGGTCCTACGCCCGTACTCCAGCTGCCATCTGTCGCGGAATACCCGCATGTGGAGGATGATAGGTACGAACGCATCACAACGAGACAGTCGGTCAAGTATCAACAGTTGTGCACCGGCCCCAAAGTCCCGGGTCTGATCTTTCGACGCCAGGACGATCAGTTCATCTTATCCACGAAACAAATCCATGAATGTGATGCCAGCAGTGCATTAGGGTGTCGCGCCTGTTATGCGCGAGGTCTAGACAGTACAGGTTCGGCGCTCCGCCGGTGCCCTATTCCAACAGACCGGCACTGGCGATGGCGCTAAGGCTGTTCGGCGCGGCGCGCCCGAGTGTCGGCTAACCTTGTTCTGGCGCGAGTCCGCGTTGTTTTTCTTCCCTTTTCCTCCTTTTCGATGGCGTGGGTTCCGTGCCGTGCAGCTTGCATCTCTTCCTGGATGGTTGCTGGCCTGAACTTGGAAGCAGCAGAAGCATTCGTAACTCATGTGCCTCTATTAATCTATCTGGCATTGACTTATGCGCTTCCCAGGTACCTGGGTTTGCAAGGAATTATTTGGAAGGTATATTGCAATAATCGTCATGGTGGTGGGAAGGTGGTCGTTGCGTGCATACACCTCCAGGTTGATGCTTCCTGCGAACGTTGGACGTCGATAGAATAGGTGGGTTCCTAGCTCACAAGTATAACAACGTTTCTCTCCCCCCTCCCCTTTCCACCGGCCACACATCTCTATCCTTCAGCTTCTCACCAACTTACCCTCCTTCACTCCACCGTTACGTCGCGTTGTCTAGGTACCCCGAACAGCCCGGTGATAACACATAACGGAACCTCTTGGGAACTACTTCTTGTGAACTCCTCGTTGTTTGTTTTTCAAACCGTCTGATCATGATGGATTCCACACTCATTTCCTCTTCATCTCGATCCATGATCCAAGGCATTGCAGGCACTGCCATCGGACTGTCAAGCGTGCTCGTCATCGTTCACATCATCTCTCGACGCGTTGCAAGAGCGTCGATATGGTGGGATGATGGCTTGCTATGGTTGGGTGGCTGCATGACTCTTGTGATGAATGCTCTCTTCATCCATGGTAAGACATGAAACATATCGAAGCTTGAATAGAGATTAACATAATGAACAGGAGCACAACTCGGCCTTGGTTCATACGAAGAACAACTATCAACATCACAACTCGAAGACATCTTCAAGGTTAGTGCATACAACAACTTGTACAACATGACACAACCTAACATGAACTTCAGATCCTTTTCACAAACAACTTACTACACCTATGGGCATTGGCAGCTGTCAAGGCTTCATTACTTCTCTTCTTCAACCGTATGTTTGCCAGCTCCAACAACACTCTTCGTTGGACTGTCTACTTCTCTCTTTGCCTTATCTTTGTATGGGTCATCATCTTCTCTGCCATCTCGGTCTTCCAATGCACACCAGTATCCTTCTTCTGGAGTAGTGGTGTGATTGGAAAGTGCATCACCTCAGACTTCACGTCGAGGACTGCCATTGCTATCTGCGATGCCGTTTTCAACGTGGCTACCGACTTCCTTTGCTTGATGGCACCTTTCCAGGTACTTCGCAGGCTACAATTGGCCAACGGCAAAAAGGCTGGCCTTGCTGTCGTCTACCTTCTCGGTGGCTGCAAGGTCGTCATCACCATCATCCGTGTTCTCTACCAGATGAACACTCCTTACACCTCCTCTTCCGACTCTCTCTACTCAACATTCGCTCCCACCATCTTTGTCATCATCGAAATCAACCTCGCAATCGCCTGTGCCTGCCTTCCCTCTTTCACTGTCATGGATGGCCGTGCTATCTTCGTCAAGACCAAGACCAAGACCAAGATCGCCTCTCGTTCCAACACTCCCGAGATCCTCGAGCCTCCCAACTCTCCTTACAGCCGTCCCGGTCAACAATTCTCGGACACCTCTCTTTTCCTCCAAGAATTCAAGCGTCAACCTCAGGCCGAGTTCCCCATCCTCACCACAATCACCAGCAACGTTTCAGAAGAACCTACTCGATTGCCCAGCCTCGAACTCGGTAGCTTTGCCCAATCTTCCGTCTTCGACATCCTCAAGCCCGCTGGCGGCATCGTAAAGACCTTGAATGTCGAACAGACCATCGAGGAATTCGAGTCCGTCAGAACTTTGAACGTCGAACAGACGATTGAAGAGTACGACTACATCATGAGACAAGCCTCATTCTCCATCGTTTAATGCCCCCCCTTGTTTTCTTCCTTTCCCCTCTTTCTGTTCATAACCTTTTTTTTTGCCCTGTCTTTATTTTTCATTTATACCCCTGTCGTTTTTGGTTGTACGAGGCTGTTTTGGAAGCGAGCGTTGGTACTTTTCATGACAAGCGCGGTGTTCCGGATGGCTCTTTCCCTTTTTCTTTCTTATACCACCTCCTATCGTTGGGCACCAAGTTTTTCCTTTGTCTTTAGATCTTTTAGATGAGAGGGTATACCACTCTTCTTCTTCTGAGAGTCGAGTGTTGGGGATGAGAAAGATCCAAGTAGTGTTAGTTTTAGTCACAGACATATCTTCCTTGAGGAGATTTCGAATTAAAAGAATAAATTATCATAAATATATACTTTTGAGTGCAATAATAATTCAGTGCAATGCTTTCAAGAATTTCCGGCCAGGTCGTGGGTGGCGGCTCACACCTTCTTCGAAAACCAGGTAATTGGTTTGTTTACTGCTTGATCATTCCTGCTTGCTTACTTCCCTCGAAGACAAGTTTCTGTCATGAGGTACTTACCTGGTTGGTCTTTCCTTGCGGGTTTCTCATTTCTGATTCCAACAAGTCACAGCAATTCCGACCAACAGAAAGAGAATCCGACCAACAGAAAGAGAATCCGACCAATACTGAAAATATGCGACCATTACCACCACCGCAGATTAGTCCTAGATGATAACACAACTGTACAATCTTCTGTCGAGTGCACAAAGCCACAATCGAGTAGAGCTGAATAACCTCAGAATACTATTCGAGTTAAAAGGAAGTAGACAGGTTTTAGGCAGAATCAGACACGAGCAACGCTGAGAGAACCCAACCATTGCCAGAGCAAACCCGACCATTACCAGAGCAAACCCGACCACTACCAAAGCAAACCCGACCAACACCAAAGCAAACCCACCCAATACAAAAAAAAAAAAAAAAAAAAAAAA
>JGI24891J29808_1000061_pt1 | contig 149149 bp, 110 predicted proteins | sample FreactcultuFSWF8_FD_29808 | JGI IMG/M metagenome (IMG submission 29808) | reverse complement strand
GGTGGTGTAGTGGTATCACACCCGAGGTCTTAACACGTGCGCAGTCATTCGTTGTTACTCAACGCCGTGTCAGTCTAGATCCGAGGAGGTCGCAGGTTCGATTCCTGCCCATGGTGCTTATTTCTTTTTTGTTTGTTACTTCCCGGTGAAGACACATAGCCTGCAGCTTGCAGCTTTGACATGTTTTCCATCATTTTTTTGACCCTTTTAATCTTCGTTTGTGGTACTTATCAAGTCACATCTGTAGCATTGTTGTTCTGCTCTTCCACTTTCGAAATTTCACGTTGTCGTTGCTTCTCTTGTACTTGAAAAGTTGGGTTTTGAAAAGTAAAGTTTTGTTCTGCCTTGACAGTCTTTTGTCTTTCCACGATGAATTCTCTTGACTTCTGTAATACGCAGTGAACGGTAGTAATGTAGCAGCGGCGCACATTAGCAGGGGAAGAGCGACGTACGCGAAGCCATGACTCCAAGCTGCTCTGCCACAACAAGCTTCCTCGGCTCAGAGGCGACTATATGAATGCAGAGGTCTAGCGAACATCGAGGATTCTTCACCGAGAGCCTGTGACGACAAAGGTTTCAGTGATGAATTGTTGATATTTTGTGTAGTAGTAGTAGCAGTTATGAGAACTCCAATTCGAGAGACTTTGATCTTTAAACCCCCATCCTGAGCCAGAACCCTGTGCTCGCTTGTTAAAACGCCGTCGCCATTACCGCATTGAGACCTTGAGTATACTACATCTCAACAGTCTTGTACCCCGCCTCATCGGCACTGGAGGGCTTTGTTTCTTCTGTCTGTTGAGCAGCAGCTGCGCCTTCTTGAGTACCCACGACACCCAGCTTGTCGCCCTTGTCCTCGCCCTCGCCTTGTGCGGCTGCTCTGACATCTTTCTCTGCAGAAACACCCATGCTTGCGAACTTACTCTCGACATCGGCGACTCTGCGCTTGAACTGCAGGCGGTCGAAGAAGAGGCGTTGGCGTTGGCGCTCCAGATCTCTGCGTTCGGTTTGGAGAAGTGTCTCCATCTCGTCAAACTGTTGTAGCTTGAGTTCCAACTTTTGCATGTGCAAGTTGACGGCCGAGGAAACCAGTGAGCTGACGTGGCGTTCGGTGTGTGAGGCCAGAGCAGAAGAACGGGCAGCTGTCAAGCTGAGAGCGAGTGTGGCGGGCGAAGATGCGGTGTCCTTGGGTTCCTCCTTCATCGGCTTGGGGCTTGCAGATTGCTTCTCGGCTGCCGGCTTGTCGTCCAACTCCATCGAGTTGTCGTCCTTAGCGGCCTCTTGATGTTCGGTCGATGTCTCCTTCTCCTTTTCTGGCTCAGCAGATGTCGAGTCCTTCTCCAAGGTCTTGCGGAGCTGCTTTCTCATCTGTTCCACTGTCTTTCCTGCTGCGACTGCGGCCACCGTGGGATCTGCCAAGTTGGCAAGGAAGCTCATGACAGACATGACGGGGTTGTCGGCTTGCGAGAAGGGAATGCGGCCATTGCTCAGGAAAGCGAGGTTGTTTGATGCGCCGTCAACTGTGTCTTCTCCTTCGAGGTACTTGTCCTCGATCTCGAGCTGCAAGAACTTGAGCACACACTCCTCCCTTGTTCGGCTACCGACATGGTTTGCGATCTGCTCCCAGTTTTCGTCAAACAGCTCAAGGCCCTCGAGCATCAGCAACAACTCCGAGTCTGCCCAGGGGGCCTCACGGTCGGCGATAGTCGTGTATTTCTCGTTCTCCAGCTTGGTGTAGTCGGCCGGGCCAGTCGAGTTGGGATATCTGCCCTCCATGAAACAGGAAGGACACAGATCAAACTTAGCGATAGCGCCGTTCTTTCCGACTATTTGTTGCGGAGGGGCCTTTGCGTTGTGATAACGCACACGGGTACAGTCTTTGCCGCATGAGTAACAGTGGTATTGCTTTCCGGGCTGCTTGAGCGCTTCGTCGAGGTCGGTACCGTTTTCCTGCTTGGAGGTGAGGTCCTTGCCAGTGGACTCGTAGATGTTGCGTCTGACTTCCAAGTTCGAGTCGGACTTGATTGCGGGAGTTGCGCTTGCTAGACGGTCTGTACCGGGGTGGGCGCGTCCGGCAGTGACTGCGGAGGTGGGTGCCGGTTGGTGGGGTTGGAGACCACGAGGAGTGTCTGCGGTGATGCGGAAGTGACCGGTGAAAGGCGGCGCGATGTTCGAGGGACGGGTGTCGGGATCAATCTACAGCTTATTAGCTTGTACTGGGTAGAATGGAGTGGTAAAGTGAGCATGCCTGGTAATTGATCAAGCCCCATTGCTCGAGGAAAGCGTGGACGCGCATAATGGCACAGACATCGCCGGCCAAGTTGCGGCGACATGCAGTGACAGTCAGGTATTCTTGAGGGTTGAGGCGGTATGTGTTGATCATGAAATCGCGGTAGTCCTTGTAGACGGCGGGAGTCTTTGAGCGGTTGCGCGAGTTGAAGAACTCGGGCAGAGCCTTGCGCTCGAGGTTGTGTACTTGGTGCATGTCGAACCATGCGCTGTATGAGGGTAGAATGATGGCGTGTGTCTGTTCGATCAGGTGGGAGCGGGCCGAGGTCTCGACTTGTGATTTTGTCTGCTGTGCTTGTTCCGGCTGTGTGGCATCCATGGTATCCTCGGCAGCTTCAGGCGCATCCTTGTTTGCGTCTTCATTTGCGTCAGCCATGTCCTCGTCGTCGCCCTGCTGTGCATCGTTCTCGGCGGGAGGGCCATCGGGCGCATCCAGTGGATTGTCGGACGGTGACTTTGGGTTTGGGTCGTCCATCATAGAAGTGTCTTCTGCTTCTGCGCCGAGTGATTAGTGATGGGCGCAAAGTATGGGGATGGGTTGGCATATACCTTGAGCTTCTTGTTGCTGTTGCTCAATCTGGTCGTTCTCGGCGTGGATCAATTCGTCAGACACGGCTCCAGGCGCGTTGGCAGTGTCTTCGCTCGCCAGAGGATCCATAATGCAACAGGCGTGGAAGGCGACAAAGGTAGAAATGCGCGTGTCGATGGTTTGACAGATCGACTTGGTATGGAAAGGGCCCGACGCGTCTGAATCTCCGCGCTGAGCGTCCGTCAAGCCAATCCTCCGCAACGAGCGTTTACCCAGAGATCAACCGGCCCTCCCGAGCTCCTTCCTTGTGAAAGTGCTTGTGAGGAAAGACATTGTACAAGCAGTCCGAGACAGAGTTTAATGCTTCTTTCAAAAACTGGACTCTTACTCGGTCAAATATGGGAGTTGCTCGTATCTAGTAAAAGAAGTCTAGCCATCCCAACACCAACCTTTGTTCCAGTCACATTTCCCACGAGCCCTCACTCGTTCAGCTTGGCTTTCTGGTTGGACAATCTGAATCGTGGACAATCTCTCCTATCGTAGACACAACATCAAAAGATGGCCAAAAATCATATCCCAGATAGTTACTGGTTAGTCTAGATGACCCCACACAGGACTCAGGTCCATTAGTAGACTGTGATCGTGTGTTCCTGTAGAAGCAAGATCCGGACAGGGTGATGGACTAAACCAGGCGGCCGGTGTCGGTCCCTCGGCTCGAAGTTGGTGTTGCCGAACCATCTTTGTATGACAGAGCGGGGAGTCTTTTGGTCTTTTGGAGATTCCATTCTACACATCACACATCACAACCATGTTTTCAGCAGCACGACAGACGGCCCTGCGGCAAGCCCGCTCACCATGTCTCCGCCCTAGAGTCACCTCCCCCTTGTCGCGCGATGTTGCCCTCGCCCGCCTGCTCTCGACACTGGCTGTCCTGGAACAAAGAGAGGGAGAGCTGAACATGTCATCGCTGGCTGCCGTCTCGGCTGCCATGAAGCTCGGTGGTTCCATTACTGGTTTCGTCGCCGGCTCCAACGTCAAGGCCGTTGCTGAGGAGGCCGCAAAGGTTGAGGGACTCGAGAAGGTCATCTACGTCGACAATGCTTCGTACGACAAGGTGTGTCACACAATTGCTCGGCCCTCTTGTCCAAGTCGCTGACAACAAGCCTAGGGTCTGCCCGAAAACTTCGCCCCGTTGCTCGTCGAGAACATCAAGAAGGGAGGCTTCACACACGTCTTCGCTGGCCACTCGGCCTTTGGCAAGAACTTGATGCCTCGTGTCGCCGCCCTGCTCGACGTTCAGCAAATCTCAGACATCACCAACATCGAGTCCGAAGACACCTTCGTCCGTCCCATCTACGCCGGCAACGCCATCCTCACCGTCCAAACCGATGACAGCCCCAAGGTCGTTACCGTCCGTGGTACTGCTTTCCCTTCAGGCGCCGCAGAGGGCGGTAGCGCCTCTGTCGAAGAGGGTGTCGACCCCAAGGCCGAGTGCCCTACCGAGTGGATCAGCGAAGACCTCGCTACCTCGGACCGCCCTGATCTCGCCACCGCCGAGAAGGTCGTCTCAGGAGGCCGTGGTCTCAAGTCCAAGGAAGAGTTCGACCGCATCATGCCCCCGCTCGCCGACGCCCTTGGTGCCGCCATTGGTGCCTCTCGTGCTGCTGTCGACAGCGGTTTCGCAGACAACAGTTTGCAGGTCGGTCAGACCGGAAAGAACGTCGCTCCTCAGCTCTACCTTTGCGCCGGTATTAGTGGTGCCATCCAGCATCTTGCTGGTATGAAGGACAGCAAGGTCATCGCCGCCATCAACAAGGACGCCGACGCACCCATTTTCCAAGTCGCTGATGTTGGTCTTGTCGGCGATCTCTTCGAGAAGGTCCCCGAGTTGACCGAGAAGCTCAAGCAATAGACGATGATTGAATCCAAATGAAAAGTGAACCAAATCTCTGGGCATGGCAAGGGGTCTGGATCTGTAGGCTGTACGTTGTAAATACCACAGGTGGGCGCACTTTGGGCATCTTTCCTTTATCCTCGAATATCATGCATGGCGAAGCGAAAGCAGTCTTGGTGTTCCTTTGCCTCTTCGACATCCAGTCATGAAGATGATCTGCTCGCACTAACTCTGGTGTTGCAATTGTTTCTGACCCTCTTTCAACCTCTGGACATGATCATTTCTTGCATCGATCCCCACATTGCTTCGTCTATTCCCTAAAGCCCTTGAGGCTTGGTTGTTTCTCCCTCCCCGTGTGCTAAGGTTTGTCACTCAGCCGCCTCTCGCGATCGTAACTGAGGTCATCCGGGCTGAATGATTGCACGATTGTTTCAAGATCAGTACATCCTTCCACCGAGAGTGTCAAAGTTAGCGCTTTGACAAAGTTCAGCACACGGGGAGGTCCAATGCAATGTTTGTGCGCCTTTCTTTTTACTGCCGCTTCGACCACGATGTTCCACCAGTATCTTGTGAGTTTGTCGCATGGTTAGCCTGTGCTGTCACAATGCAGTAAACCACGAGGAAAGCAGTTGTGTTCAAAGGGAGCCTGGATTGTCAATGCTTTGCGTCGATTGATTGCTACGTTATGTTCGACTACTCGATTGTCAGGTCTCTCTGAGCCATGTAAGTACGTCTCTCTTTCTCTTCTCTGCGCCGGTTCAACCGCACGCTCTGCTTTAATTTCAACTTCCCCATCCTTCAATCCCTCAATCGTTCCCCGTCTGTTCTCATCTAGAACAGACTCATCAAGTTCTGGAAGATCTCCTTAGCATCCTGTCTTACGGCCTTTCCTCCCGTAGCAAGATTGGCCAGCTCAATCTTCTTCTTTTGCAACTCCACAATCTTCTCTTCGAAACTGTTGGCCATGATGAAGCGTCTGATCATCACATTTCTCTTCTGTCCCAAGCGATGAACACGGTCGACGGCCTGCATCTCAACACCAGGGTTGAACTGAGGCTCCATCATGAAGACGTTGTTTGCGGCAGTGAAGTTGAGGCCTTGACCGCCAGCCTTGATTGACACGAGGCAGACAGAGATGGATGGATCGGTCTTGAAGCGATCGAGGACTTGCGTGCGCGCGCTGACGGAGAGCTTGCCGTCAAGACGAAGGAAACCGAGGCCGGCAGCTTTGAGAGCGATCTCAATGAGATCGAGGTAAGACGTCCAGCCGGAGAACACAACGCTGCGAATTGGTGCTTCGCCAATCTCCATCAGCTCACGCGAGTTCTCTGCGTGCTCTTGCAGGTTAGAGATCAATGCCTTGACCTTGGTGTGAGGACCGCCGTATTCAACACCCTTCTTGGACTTGACCTGTCCCTTCTTCTTCTGGCGCATCTCCAAGTCTTCGTCGACGTTCTTCTGACTGATGGGGTGCATCACGGCCTTGACGTATTGTTCACATTGAGGGCAAGTGGCGTAATTGTCGCGGCTTTGAGTGTTTCTCAGCTCGTTCCAGAACTTGTCAACGCAAGCGGGGCATACCAGATGGAGACAAGGGGTAAGATAGCCGATAATGTCCTCTGCCTCATCTTCATCATCAGAGGTGTCGCTGCCGATGTCTCCCATGGGGTCGAGACGGCCAATTCCCTCCATGCAGCACGAACAGATATCCATTGAGCTCTCGCGGAGAAGATAGAAGGTGTCGTTAATCTGGTCCTTGGTCATGACGGCCTTCTCTGCATCTCCTTCCTCTCCCAAGTCAATGGCTGTCTCGTACGAGGTACCTTGCAGGACCTTCATGTCATCCTCGCTGAGCAATTCGCGACCGTGAGCACACAGAAGACGCAATCTGGTGATATTGACCAAAACATGGGCGTAACTTCTGCCTCTAAGGCGGTCGTTTCCGCGGGTCATGGCGCGTACCTTCTTGTTGGCATCCTTAGCAAACGCATCGTAGAGAGCTTGTTCCTCAGACGAGAAGTCAAGACGAACGATCTCCTCGACACGGTCAGGGAGATCGATCCTGTCCTTTGAGCGTCTAAGGGTGATACTGGATACCAGAAGACGGAGGTTGTCAAGGACTTGAGGGTCACCGGATTTGAATGGTGCCATAAAATGCTTCTCGAAGACACCCTTGTCGGAGAAGGGGTAAATCTTGAGAAATTTGATAAGAGCGCCAAAGTCGTCGAGTCTGTTCTGGACTGGTGTTCCGGTGACTGCCCATCTGCGCTTGCTAACCAAGTTGCAGGCTGCCTTGAAGGTAGTAGTGTCTTGATTGCGGATCTGATGTGCCTCATCCAAAACGATGCGAAACCATGCCATCTGAGCTAGCGCGCTAAAGTTCTTTGAGGATGATGTGAACTCGCTAGCAGCAATACTGTATGATGTAACGACAACGTCGTATTGGGCCAAAACGTCGAGATCCTGCTCTCTTTTGTTGCCGTGGTACATGTAGAAGCGGACCTTTGTGTTATCCAAATGCTGACCGATCTGCTCTTGCCAGTTTGAAATAACCGATTTGGGACAGAGGAGGAGGGTTCCACCAGATCTGCGCACAACGCTCTCGGTAACTTGATCGCTTGCTTCCAATTCTCCATCGCCAAAAGCTCTGGCTTCCTCGAGTGTCGCACAAATGAGAGAAAGCACGCTAAGCGTCTTGCCCAAACCCATTTGATCAGCCAATAGACCGCCCAAGGTAGGGCTGACCTTCTTCAGTTCGTCTCCTGTAATAACGTTGTACCAGGCCCGAGTCCCATTCTTACGAATGACGTCCTTCCAGAGCGGGTCTTCTTCAGGTGGAGTGGGAGTCTCATGCTTGCTCAAGAAGTACAGAGCTTGCTTCTGGTGCTGCATAAGTTCAGTCTTGACGAGTGTCGCGTCTGCCTCAGCTTCTGGTAGCTCTTCTGCCTTTCCAAGACGGTCGAACATCGAAAGAACGTCGCTCTTGATCTCCTCGGTAGTACGAACGCGGAAGCCGGCCGATTGGCTAAGTATCGGAGCTGAGAAACCGGCCTTCGGAATGAAATTGTAGTTGGGGACGTGGGGATTGATAACCTCTGTGCCATATGCAACGGTCAGGGGCTTGTGTAGCCAGATTTGGCGCTTGCTGAGCTGTCGACCAATGCCTTTGGCGGTTTCAGCGGTGCAGTAAAGAGTAATCGATATGTCCAAAGGCTTCGAGATGGTCTGTCCAGGCTCCTCGCCGGTCTCCTTGGGTCGCTCTTTTAACAAAGGGGCGAGGCGCAGTTTCAGAAGGGCATTCTTGAGCAAAGGAGACAGCGCGGTGGCAGTAATGACGTCCAGCTTACCGAACTCGACACCTTTGCCGTCGAGTGCGATGAAAACCAGTTCCTGGCCAACTCGGGGATGAAGTGTCATCTTGGCTGGCGGCCAGTTCTCTGAGAACTTGCCCAGGGTTCTGTTGGCAGCAGGTACCTTGTGAGCCATGACTTTGGCTGAGATGGAACCCAGGCAGATCTCGCGCTTGGGATCTTGAGGAGTCGACTTCACAGACACTATCTGGAGATCGTCTTCTTCGTCGTCTGCAGTGAGGTCGATGGGTCCAGCTTCACGAGCGCCCTGGTCGCGCTGCTCCTTGAGATACTCACCAATGACTCCACCTTTGCCACCTTTAAAAGTGGCCTTGCGTTTCTGGTTGTTCTCGTCATTGTTGTCGGTCTTCTGCTTCTTTGAGGCAGGCAGAGCCTCGCGATCGGTGACGTTGTGCATGCGCTCCATGAAAGATCCGAGTCCAGTTCCAGGCTGCATGGTTTCGGCAGTGTCATCCTCGAGGGGACCATCCTGACGCTCTCGCTTCTTGCCTTGTTCAGTCAGATCTTGCTCCATGGTGGAAGAAACGCCGGGGGAGTGGTGGGGTGGAGGGGCGAAGTCAAAAGACATGTTGTATTGTATGATGAGAGGACGTGTCGAACTGATGTAGATACGAGTGGAAGAGAGTGCATGTATTGGATTGATAAAGTGGATGAGAGAGGTTGCGATGGAAGGTTGGAAGGTTGGAAGTGGAAGGTTGGAAGGTTGGAAGAGGAAGTTCAGGTAAAAGAGAAGAAGAGGGGAGCAGTGCAAGGAAGGCAAGAAGGTAAGTGAGAAGGCGTCGATGTCGACAACAGAAGAGTGAGAGATAACAATGGCGGGTGAAGAAGCGATGTGATGCAAGATTGTTCCGCTACTCACTTGCTGCAGCCGCTTTACGTGCAGCTTTTGGATTGAGCAATGCCGCTCTCTGCGCAGCGTTCATTTGAGAATGATGTTTAAGTGATCGATTTCACGAGAACTCAAGGGCAATCGCCTGCTGGTTTCAAGTGGCCGGTAAAATTCGCTGTGAGTTGAACATGTGATAACAGTGTTCTGAAGTCGAGCGAATGAGGCGAGAGAAGGTTCGTTCATCCGGCAAGACAAGAGGTCTGGGGCACTCGGTCGCACTCAAGCAACAACGTTAAATTGATGAGCCTTTGATTTGCAAGCTGCAAGTCAGACAGTCTTCCTCCGACAAAATTATTACTCAAGCCAAAGGTATTGGTATCACTGGCGAGATGTTTGGTTTGGACAGGATTGTGTTTGGTTGTGAATCATGACGTGTCGCTGGCCGTCTCGAGACGAACTTCGGACTCGAGCCGGCCGTGAGCAATCAACAATCTCGAGTCTGAACTCGCCAAAGATAGCGACACCCAAAGATGCGCAATTCTGTGTATTATACAATGCGACAAATTCGAGGTCTAGTGTGCTCTCGAGTTTCGCTGGAAGTACGCATTGCGACACTGACGCGGTGGAAACTGCATTTTCGCTGTTTGGCCAGAGCCATCCCGTCAAGAGACTGTCATCATTCATTCATTTCAGGTATCCTAGGTATACACGTGGTATCTGTACAGCGCCTTGCAATGCTGCCTACCCATGTCTTTGAGCTTCCCATGCCCCAATCCAGATCCGAAACGCCGTTAACATGTAACACTAGCACCAAGTGAAGACAGGTGCCCTGCCCTTGACCATCTCAATCCTTTCGACAATCACCTTTCTCCTGTAACCATCTTGATCTTCTGCTGCAGCGAAACCGAGGTCGCCATCCAGATCGGCATCATCATCACCAACATCAAGATCATCGTTTCTCTTTCCCAGAGCGAAGGAGAATCTCCGACGTTCCCCAAGATTGTCAAATAGTCTTCTCGTCTCGTCGAGACTGAGCCTTGACTTGGAGCGAATGGCAACAGGGCGTGCAAATCTGGACTCTTTGGCGTTATCGAACGTGAAACCTTGTACACTGGAGGGCGAAAGAGGAGTGTTACTGTCATCACTGCGTCGGACGTCACCACTGCTGTTCTGTCGCGAGATGTTAAACCGGTTGTTTTGCGCAGGATCAGGGCCAAGAAGATCGGTGTGCAGTGGAGGTGCTGAAGCATAAGCAGCACTAATATCCATCTCTTCTTCCTCTCTGATTCCTGGAACCTTGACAACGTCGGTGTGCTTATGGCGAATATCGTTGGAAGGACGTAAGGGAACGGCCACTGGAATCTCTACAAGGTCATCCCAGACACAAACACGAGCACGTCTCGTCAATTCCAGAGGGCCGTGGTCCGGTGTCTTTAGAGTCTCCACGACGTTCCAGGCTTGTCCTTTCATGACGGCGATCTGACGAGCGAACATTTTCTCCTGGAAATCGGCGTCTTGTTCGAAGCATTTACGCAACGCGATCTGCGTCTCACTCCACCATTGTTTTGACGTAAGCAGAGGAAGGAAGTGCTGCTTGGTCTTCTCCGAGAACGGACGACCGATCAAGGAAACAGGCAGGAAAAGCCAGCCGAATGGGAAACTCCTCCAAGCATCAGGATGCTTCCAAGGCCAGGACAAACTATTATCGATGGCACCAAGAGTCACAGTGGCATTTGGTCGTGAACTAGTTGGGCCGCCTGTGCTCATGTTTTCTTGTCGTTTGTAAGGGTCGGCTTGTCCATCTTTTGGCTTGTTGGGAGGTTCTATAACAATCTCGGCTTCCTGACTCTGCTGGTCGATCCTGATCATCCAGTTGTCAAGTCCTCGATCGGTGTTGCGCATGATGTAATCGAGAATGACAAGCTTTTCAAGCTGCTCGCGGAATGACTGTTGAAGAGCGGGCGTCCAGAACACATTACGAGAGCGTTGTCGGTCGGTATAAGGTGCTTGAGACCCCTCGACATCCTCGTCTTCATCATCGGAAGGTGCACCTCTGGGTCGACAGTCCTCTCCCCATCTTCGCTTCCTTCGCTTGGGCGCAGCATCCGTTCGGAAGCCTGAGTTATGTTGATCGGGCCATGGGTGCTCCTTGAGGAAGATGTTCGCGTCTTTGAAGCCTTTGAGGAAGACCTGGAAACTACCTTGCTTCTCAGGAAATGGCTTGCCTTTGCGGTAATGCGCTCGCCTATCCCAGAAGTCGTAGAAGAAGGCCTTGGAAGACAAAGTGACGACGTCGGTATAGGGTACAAGATGAGTCCGTAGACGACTGTCCAACACATAGGCGGCCGCTTCAGAGATGTAACTGAGATTGGGAATAAGGCATGCGCGTCCGAAGAAGAAGGGGAAGAGGTTTCGATGTATCCATTTTGTCCACTTTGGATTCTTGGAAGCGTACGGTTCCTCGTCCTTTGGCTTGAAAACACCAACAATTTTGCCAGACGTGTTCCTCGCAAAGTAACTTCCAGAACTTCCCTGAGAGATGAGTTTGGGCTGCATACCCATCTCAATGGCGACCCGGACGCTCTCAACAATGTCGTCGAATTCAATCTTGGATATTCTGTCATCGTTGGGCTCGTCGAGGTCGGTTGCCAGTGTCTCGGCTGTGGCCGGTCTGATCCAGTCGGGAGCCTGGAACACGGAATGGTGTATCTCTAATTGCTCCTCCTCTTGCGACTTGCCCTTGACTTTGCGAATCTTGAACTTCTGAGCGATCTCGTCGGCCCACTTCTCCAACCTGGCATTGATGGCCTTGATGTCAACTCCAGAGTTTGTACGTCGTCGTCGGTGATTGGAAGGTCGACCATCGGGCAGGTCCATACGCTCACGTCGCTTCGGTTGTATTGGCGCATACGTCGTACTGTCTGCATCCACCGAGATGCGGGACTGGCCTTGGTGAATGTCCTCGTCGGAATGGTATGAATCGTCGTCCTCCTCTTCTGCCTGGGCAATTCTGGCATAGCCAGACGTTGCTGGCCTCGACTTTCCCATGATAAATTTTGACTGGTCGTGGTTTCAGGGAAGACAGGTGGCCAGTCCAAGACAGTCACCTTGTGATTCTTGAACACGAATGGCGATGGAATGACGACTGGACATGCCAAGCTTTCCCCATGTTGACTCAAAATACAAAGGGGGGTTGCACATTTGATCAAAGTTCCATCTCAAAGCATGGGATTCAACAGCTGTCTAAATAGCCTTGTGTTTTCTTTTCCTTGTAACCAAGTGCTCTCTGCTTACACGTCGATTTACTGCAAAAAGAATAATCGAAAAAATTGTCATGGCCAGAAAGTTGTACATCTCAGCGAGCTATCATTTGCTTATCGTAGCTTGAATGCCAACGATTCCGCGATACAGCAGTCGTTTTTGTTCGATAGCAGATTCCAACTTTCAGTCCTGATTGCACCGCCTCAAGTCGTCGAACCATGCTTGTCCCGCGAACGCCGAGTTCATTGAGCTGTCTCTCGTAAACGGAAAGCCCCCAATGCCCCTTGAACTTGTTCCTTTTGGATCTGCCAGGGTCCAAGCTCACCGAGACCTGGAAGCATTCGCCTGCTCTCTCTTCGCTATACATCATGCCAATCGCAATCAAGTTTCAGAAGTCAGTATTATCACAATAAGCTGTACTTGCTATCGATCGCCGATCGCTTCTCCAAGTAGGACGGACCTCATCTCTGTTCATGCGTGACGGGTAAGGGATAAACTTCGTGTACTGGCTACCGCCAATCTCCTGTCTTCACCGTTGTGCAGCCGTCGAACGCGAGCTGTACTTTGATTGCGGCCTGCGGCTCTCGTAAGGAGCTTTGTTTGCTGCTCACCTGTACGCAGCTCCACGGATGACGCTGGTCGAAGGCTTCGTCAAATTACGCACTTTTCCAGGAATGAATTGACAAGACATATCACAGATCGATTACTCGTTCCAAAGCTCGAGAGACTCGGAATGTTAGAACGTCACGATACTTCAGAGTCCTCTCGAATCAAATAGGACTACAAACACAGGAATCAGAGTACCTGGTACATGGTGAATTCAATGTTTACCATGACTTGAGATGCTGTCACAGATATCTGGACAGGATGAAAACGCAGGACGGTGGACATAACGCCCACTAGAACCGCTTTGCGTTTTTGCTGTTGTTTTGGCAATTTACCTCGACGCCGAACTTCAAGCCTCTACCGTTGTCATTACATAGTCGCCACCCCTGGGCATGTCTTCACGACATATGTATACTTAGACATACGCCTCACGACAAAGTGTTTTACCTACGACTTCTCTCACGACACTCCTTTGTTCGACTCTATACTAATTTCCATCCTAATTCAGTCATTCATTCTTTTAATACCTTCTGATACACACTCCTTTGACCTGGTTCATATATCTTAGACCATCTCCAACGACTAATCGATTGACGATACTCTACAAAGACTTGACGAACTAATCACCGCTACGATGCTCCACCGACCTTCTTCTATCGAGGCATACAGACCTACTTCTATCGACACTTCGTACAGACATCCTGCAATGGATGTGTATAGACCCAAGTCTTCCATGGGCCTTCACTACCCGGTCACTCTTACGCCTCCAATCTATGCTGAAGATAGACAATTCTTTGCACATATGGGACATGAAATCCCTCGACCATCCTCGGCAGCCCCTATGTACACAGGACCACAATACTCTGTTCCTCAGCGATCTTTCAGTGGACCGATGCAACTTCCTGGCCTTTCGAGCCTTGGACAATTCGGAGCAAATCCCATGGCCATGATGCCCAGGTAAGCATTCCTTTCTTGATTGTTGTTGTTGTTACTTGGTAGTGGGGTAGTCGGTCGGCGTCGGGAGAATCTTATCTTGAGTCGGCAGGTAGACCCGAGATAAGGCCCAAGCTGTGGGAATCTCTGCCCTACCCTATCAGCGCATCGGCATTGGCAACGCATCTCGCAATTGATACAGGACTGATACCTTTTCTTCACAGGACTTCTAATGTTATGCACACGATGAACTACGCAACTTCGGCGCCTGCTGCCACTGCTGGTGGCCAGCAAAATGGACCTGTAAGTGTTATTCGAGGGTCCGGCGCGACTGGTGCGCGTCGCGATTCCTTATCCTTATCTTTCAAATCGATAACGAGCGTGAAACTGACTTGAATTCGACACGCAGCCCGTATGCCAGAACTGCGGTACAAGCACCACTCCACTATGGCGCCGCGACGAGATGGGCTCAGTGCTGTGCAATGCCTGCGGTCTCTTCCTCAAGCTACATGGCCGTCCCCGTCCGATCAGTCTGAAGACGGACGTTATCAAGAGCCGCAACCGCGTCAAGACAGCCACCGGCCCCAAGAAGAAGGTCAGCCAACTTGTCACTCTTACTCTGTCTCTGGCACAAGCTAATGTTGCCTCAGCCTTCGCTTGAATCGCCTGGCTTCCATGCCGACATCAACACTCCGATTGGATCATATCCTCAGCGCCGTCACTCCGATCGCATGTCCTCTGGCGAACACCACCGTTCTCCTTCTCCCTCATCTCGCACGAATACTCCTGGAATGGTCTCGCACCACAATCCCAACATCGCCCCTCAACATGTCTTTGACAACGTCTCTCTCGCCGAATCCTCCTTCCAACCATCCGGTTTGCCTACCTTCGCCCTTCGTCAACCTTCTCCCGCACCTTCGGTCAACGGAATGCACCCTGAACATGCACACCAGTACTCAGAGAACAACAGCTCTTTGAAGACCCGAGTTAGCGAACTGGAAGTCATCAACGACCTCTTCCGTGGTAGAGTCGCTGAGCTTGAACAGAGCGAGCAAGATGCCCGTGCAAAGGAAGCCTCAGCTCGCGATGCCGCAGACCAATACAAAGCCGACCTTGATGCCGCCCTGATTCGCGAGTCTGCTTTGAAGAGAACAGTCGAGTCGCTCGAAGCCAAGATCGAGTCCTACAAGTCACAAGCTGCACCCCCATCAAAACGTTTACGCCTCAGTGACGTTGTTCGTGATGATAGCACGTCTGTTGATGCGCAACCGGCCGCTCCGGAGTCTACACCAGTGGCTGCTTGAACGACCTAACCACTTCACATATTCTTGTGAATTTAATGCTTACGGCGGCGTTGATGTTTTTGTTGTTAATGATGTCAGGAGAAAAGGACCATACCCCCGTTGTCGCTTCCTGTTTGCTTGATGCCTATTTCATTTTTCTCCCTTGTCACATCTTCCTTCTCAATCATCACAGAGAAAGCATGATCGTCTTCCATAGAACGATCACTTCTACACACAAAAGACAAACCATTTTCACATTCATGAACAATCTCATTTGCCTTGACCAATACTTAAATCAGAGCTGCATGATCACTTGATCACCGTTGTATCTACGTATTTTTTCTCGCAGCGCTTGCCCGTTTTGCTTGTCATTTCATCCGCCGTTGTTGTTGCAATCTATCTCTGCTTACTCCGAGATTGCTACAATAGCTGTATCGCTTCATGACTGCATGAACAACGGTTTGCTTCCTCAAGATAGCTTAGATGTCATGTTGACCATCATTCTTGTGTTGGGGCACAACACTGTGCTGCTCACCAACAGACTAGCGTCTTTTGATTGGCTCTTGTCTCTGTTTTGAGGGACCCAAGTAAAAGTGATTCTTGAACGAGAGATGGATGGTGTTGCTGAGAATCTTGAGTCTTCCAAAAACGCTTGTAACTACCATGAGCTCAAGAGTTCTGGATAATGGCGACAAAGTAGACCGAGACACGTTTCCTGAGTATGATAGCAGTATTCTCTAGCACTTGGTTGGCAGAGCGGAATGATATCGAACAATCTCATTATGTTTACTAGCATAGTATGTGCAGGCCTTGCTTCAATTCCAATCATGACCTTTTGTCAATGCTCAAAGGTGGTATAGCCTGAGCTAAAGAACTCCCTAACGCCTGTTCGTCATGTGCGATGCTCGAACGCTATCATGTGTCCCTTCCCATTCCATTCCCAGCCAGCTCTTTCTCATGTTTCGCTCGATATCCTTCGGCGATCATGCTTCGAAGATCGATGAGGGGATCTAGGGCCTCTCGGTCTTGCTGAATGGTGTTGATGATGTTTGTGGGGGTGTCTAGAATGCGAATGAGTACGACTGTGTCTATGCTTGGAATGGCGGCGGTGTGATCTAACCATGCTACGACCACTCTCCATGGCATAGAGCTGGGGATCGTTTGTAGGACGAGCAGGGAAACGCCCGCTGCCCAAAAGCTTGCTGGGGTGCAAGACAAGGAAAGCAACGGTGACCAAGAAGATGAAGACAGCGTCGAAGATGTAAAGCATCCACTCGTGAGTGATGATGTAGCCGTTGTTTCCTTGAGCATACTCGACCACACGGATGAGGTTACGAATAAGGATGATGGCGCTGCAGAAGTAAAGGTTGTACATGTGTTTGCGCCAGCTCAAGTTTGAATCGACGGATGCACCGGTGGGGAGCTTGTTGACGCGGACGTGGAATAGACCGGCCACAATTACAAAGAAGCCAAAGATGATGATCTGGATGATGAGACCAGCGATGACAATGTTCTTTCCGAGGTTGAAAGAGTCGAGATCACCCTTGGCCTGAAGTCCAGCACCAGAGGATTGGACGAGGAAGGAGAAGACGTCGCCAATGACGAAGACCTTGGTCAGCCACTTGGTGCGGATGACCGAGTACTCTTCGGCATCAAGACGGCGGATGATGCGACCGAGAACCATGTAGATCGAGGCTGCGTACAGTGCAGGTGCGACGAGAATCAGAAGACTTTGCATGATGAAAGGCCCTAGAGCTTCCTTGTCGCTGTGTGAGAGAGCACGTCCAACGTATCCAAGACATTCGACTATGTCGTGTTAGCTGTGTCCTGTAAATGATAAATGCAGAAAACTCACGCAGCACACCAATGGTGAATGGAATGAAATAGCGAGCACGCAGCTTGAAGATGTAAAACACATGTCCGAAGAATCCGAGTGCAAAAAGCACAACAAAGATGATGGCGGCTACGATTGATGGCGTGTAATGGTAGAGAACGAAGTTGATTTCTCCGTCGTTTGAGTCGGACATTTTGTGTGGTTCAGTGCGTATCGTCTCTTCTGAGTAAGTAGATGGTACTCAAGCTGAGAGCGAGCTTAGGAACGAGGCTGACGTGAGGTAGAGGAGCGGGAGATGGAGTGACAAGAAGAGAACAGAGAGAAGAGCTGGATTCTACAGTTTTATCATACATCTTACCTGTCTGCCTTGCAGCACTGCCTCTTCTATTCGTACAAGTCGCAATCAAAACTGTTGTTGACCGTAAAGGAATTACGGTCGTATCCGCCGTATTGCGTTACGAGGCTTGGGGAGTCGAGAATCAGAGCCTTTCATTGGTTGTTTGCGCCAGGTCTTGCCCTAATTCATCACCGTGTCTCTCGGGTATACGGCGTATCCGCCTACTGATCGTACTGCATCCACCGTGTTGGGGCAGAAATGTTATGAAGGATGGGTTCAAACAGACAGGAAGCATCAAAGTTTGGAGATTTCTCCTCGGCGACCTCGCGTCCGCAGGCTTGGCAGGCTCAAAGACCTGCCTGTTTTTGACAACCGACCACAAACTTCTGTTGCTCTCTCTCTCTCTCTGGATAGTCCGTAGTACGGGATCCCGAACGAGCACTACGGATGAACGTATCAATCACTCTCTTGGCTCAGAACTCACCTTTGGATACCTGGCGCGGAAGAGTGGCTTTGACATCGAGTTCTTGGCCTACCTTTATTCCTCCACCCATATCAAAATCGCGGAATTTTTCGCGCTAGGCGTACATTGCGGTTCACTGCGTGTCGCAACCCGTAGATACGATCTATTCGTGTGTAGATGTTAGCTTGTTCGGCAATTCCATCCCCATGGGGGCCTGTGGAGAGCGTCCCGTTTTAGATTATTGCTGCCGTCGCCAGGACAAGCTTCATCTTTGCTTTCCGTCAGTCTGCCAACCCAGACGTTCGCCATCTTCTGCAACATAGTAGCACTTGAAACTGCCGCTGCCTTCTCAGAGATTTCCCAAGTTCGAAAGAGTCTCAGCAGGCTTGCAAATTTGTCACATTTGAACCTCGCTGGGAACCTCGATACCTTCGCGTTTCATACAACGTAGCAGTCGTCGCAGGTTCTAACGTAGTCTACATGCACGGCTTGCTGTAGATCCTTTGGAGTTTCCAAGTCTTCGAGGGTCGTCTCAGCGGTTGGTTCGAAATAAGCACTCCAGCGTTCGAAAAACCAGTCCCCGCGCTAACCGAGAGAGGCTAGCAAGTCTCATGACAGACAGAGGAACGAGGAGCGCAGAGTGCTACCTCTCGCACGCACACAAATTAAACAAAATCGATGATCTGGCCTCAACCTCAAATTCGCTGTAGGGACTTGCTCTCTCCCTCCCGGCGATTAATACTTATTTGATCGAGTATGGTACGACTGCATACCTGGGAGAGCAAGGAGTAGACGTAAGAAGCTGGCGGTCACAAAAGTCAGGTCTGCAATTCGACCCACACACTTGCAACAGCTTTGGGCACTTGGGAGAATACAAATTGGGTCCATCTACTGACATGAACGGACGGCTCGAATCAATGGTTGTGGTGATCTCATCGGTAGGCAGGGCCACTCGCGCCATGACCGCCCTCGATCAAGTCATAGAGAGAGACATGGATGTAGCAGCGCGGAAGCATCTTGCTCTGCTTGTGCACTGATTACGAGGCTGTCCACAGTCGATAGTGCTTCTGCATAGATCTTGAGCGGCCGGACGATTCCAGAGAGCATCGGAAGTGAGACTAGCCAATACCGTCGAATAGGGCACAGACATTCGGAAGCTGCACAGGCTGGAAGCAGGTGCCCCATGGGGCGGTGTTGCCGGTGATTCGGGTGGGGTCACATCTGAAGTTCAGGTGTTCAATTGTGCTCGTCTCGAGGCTCAGAGGTGTTCATTGGTGGAACAACTCCAGTCGCCAAGAGTGATACTCCACCTCACGCACATCAGGACCGCCACACTGCGACATACATGTCTGGACGATCGTCATGCGGTGATACCGGTGGACATGAATCTCAGCGGAGTTCTCGCCGGAGGATCACTGCATTCCCCGGACCCCGACAATGCATGGTCGCTATAAAGACACGCGGATCCCTCATGAACTTCTCCCACGAAAGCATCCGACACATCCGCCGAAGTAACCATGGACAAGCACGACGATACGGCCAAGGAGGAGGAGGTCGAGTACATTGACTACAAGAAGCCTCAGGAACCGATCACTGGGGAGCTCGACAACGATCAAGCCGACCTCTATGCAGAAGCCTTGCAACGCTATCCGAATGACGAATCAATTGATCAGGCAGATGAGAAAAGACTCAAACGCAAGCTGGATAGACGCATCATCCCATTGCTGGGAATTTGTTACTTCTTCTACGTGAGAAACGCCCTATAGATGGAGGAAAAGCAGTCATAGCTTATTCTGATTCCCACGATATAGTACGTCGACAAGACTACCTTGTCCTACGCAGCAATTTTCGGCATAAAAAATGACCTGGACCTAACTGGAGATGAATACTCATGGCTGTCAAGTGTCTTTTACTTTGGCTGGCTGGTCTGGGCAATCCCTTCCAACCTCATCATGCAAAGATGCAGGCCTGGGTGGTACCTCTCCTTCAATATATTCATGTGGGGAGCTCTCCTCATGTGTCAAGCTGCCGCGAACAACTTCCCAGCTCTGGCAGCATTACGTATCTTGTCCGGAGCATTCGAAGCCATCGCCGATCCCGCGTTCATGCTTATCACATCCATGTACTACACTCGTGAGGAACAGCCCTCTCGAATTGCAGCCTGGTATGTCTGGAATGGCGTGGGAGTGGCTGGTGGTGGTCTTATCGGATACGGAATCGGAAACATCAACGGTGCTCTTGCCTCCTGGCGATACGAGTTTTTGATCGTCGGTGCTTTCTGTTCGGTCTGGGCTATTGTGCTCTGCCTCCTTCTCCCCAATTCACCCACGACTTTTAAAGGCTTCTCTCGCGATGAGAAATTGATCATGATCGCTCGTATGCGCCGTAACCAGACTGGTGTTGAGCAGAAGCGAATTAACTGGGACCAAATCAAGGAAGCATACCTCGATTATAAGACCTGGCTGTTCACTTTACTAGGTTTTTCGGCAAATTTGCCTAATGGGGGAATTTCGAATTTCTCCACACTGGTTATCAAAGGCTTGGGATTTGATACATTACATACAGCATTGCTCGGTATCCCTCAAGGAGCCCTGGTAGTGATCTGGATTGGGTTGGGAGCCATGGCAAACAGATATTTGCCTAAGAACAGCCGCACAATCGTATGTGCTCTTTTCATGTTGCCAACAATTGCGGGTGCTCTCGGATTCTTGTTGGCACCCGACACCGCCTACGTCGGAAGACTGATTTGCTTGTAAGTTATTCAGAACCGGGGCCTCAGTTGATGAACCAAACAAAGCTGACATCCATCGAAGCTATCTGACTGGCTCATACCAAGCCTCTTTCGTGCTGTCTCTCTCGCTTGTGACCAGCAATACTGGAGGTCAATCGAAGAAGATGATAGTTTCCGGAATGATTTGGTTCGGCGCATGCGTTGGAAACATTGCCAGTCCATTCTTCTACAGACAGGAGCAAGCACCTTCGTATCCTCTCGGGATCGGCTCCCTGTTAGTAGCGAATTGTGTCGAGCTCGTGCTATTTGGAGTTCTGAGATACGTGTTTATCTGGGAGAATAAGCGTAAGGAGAACACCAGACTCAGGATGCGTGAAAGTGGCGAAGCTGCTGCACTCAACGATACAGCATTCAGCAATTTGACGGACAAGCAGAATCCCAACTTCGAGTACGTTTACTAGACATAGAGAATGGATAGAGGAGGGCGTCCGCATCATCATGGACGAATAGACATGCTTCTTTCACCCAAGAACATCCGATCAGAAGTTCAGAATCTCTCGATACCAAAGGACGTATATGTGACTGTGTCGACGGACTCAAGATCCATCATCTGATATCCTACCTCTCGTCGTTCTTGACGAGAAGACGTAACAACATGGTCATGAGGTCTAGACAGCGTGGGAGGGAAGTATGAACAATTGGATGTTGTCGTCGACTCCCGATAGCGGGCAAAAAGCTTGGACTCGGTCCTTATCGCCGGGCTGCCCCACCCGTTCGGACCCTCCAAGACCCTCGACGTGGAGCTCTCCAAACTTTGACTCGTAATTTGAGCATCTGTTTACTTTTACATCCAAGTGTCCTTCGTTTCAATACCGCACCATGTCTCATTCGCACGACGGATCCCACTCTCATTCTCACGAGGCTGTTGACCACGGACACAGCCATGAGATTCTAGATGGTCCTGGATCCTTCTTGGGCCGTGAGATGCCTATCGTTGAAGGTCGTGACTTCAAGGAACGAGCCTTCACAGTCGGTATCGGTGGCCCCGTGGGATCTGGAAAGACTGCACTTATGCTGGCCCTTTGCCTGGCTCTCCGCGAAAAGTACAACATCGCCGCTGTCACCAACGACATTTTCACCCGCGAGGACTGCGAATTCTTGACAAGACACAAGGCTCTGCCTGCTGAACGTATTCGAGCCATCGAGACTGGAGGCTGCCCTCATGCTGCCGTGCGTGAGGACATCTCGGCAAACCTGGCTGCTTTGACGGATCTCCACCGCGAATTCAACACTCAGTTGCTGCTTATTGAGTCTGGCGGTGACAACCTGGCTGCAAACTACAGCCGTGAACTTGCCGACTTTATCATTTACGTTATCGATGTGTCGGGAGGCGACAAGATTCCTCGCAAGGGCGGTCCTGGAATCACACAGTCTGACTTGCTTGTTGTCAACAAGACTGATCTGGCAGAACTTATTGGTGCTGATCTCGGAGTCATGGACAGAGACTCGAGGAAGATCAGGTAGGTTTTTCCAAATACATCTTGGAATATCCATGCTGACAGGACTCGCAGAGAGGGTGGCCCTACTATTTTCGCCCAAGTCAAGAACGGCAAGGGTGTGGATCACATCGTCGATTTGATCTTGAGTGCATGGAGAAGCAGCGGTGCGAGCGAAGCCAACCCTCAATAGACGAGAGAAGCCATTCAAACAAAATTGTTCCCCTCAATATCAAGTTCAGAGGCGCATGAGGCCTCCATAACCATTCTCGCCTGCTCAATTCCCCCACGCTATGATTTGAAGCCATTGTTACTGCTGCAGAACTGCTTTGAGCCCACGAAGTAGATTCGTGCACGATTCCGAAGTCCGGATCGCCATAACATCCACATATCTGCCAACATAACAGGTAACAGTCGCTCTCGCCTGACCTATCAACGAACCAATTTCTCATTCATAAACTTCAACATCTCGTCCACATCATCCGCTTCCCCCTCCAACGCAACTGAAGGTCCCACACGCTTATAAAACGCCCTCTCGAACTTCTCAGGCCAAAAGCCAGAATACTCCCAATCAATGAAAGCTTTGATCTTCAGCTCATCGTGGCAGACCAGGACATTGGCTTGACTAAGATCATGATGGCAAAACACATATTCCTCTACTTTCGAGGGATGCAGCTTCCGCTCATCACGAGGTGTCTTGTCCCTGACTCGATAGGGTGGAATTACAAGACCAGAGCAACCGCCAAGGTTTCTGGAGCGGAGTGTGTGCAGTTGGTGAGCGTAGCCTTCTAGTTCCTCCTCGATGATGATGTGGTCAGAGGAATTGAGGTCGTCCATGCGTCGTGCATCAATAAGCTCGGTGATAAGATACACTGCTCCATCGTCTTCGAAGCATGCGAGGACCTTTGGTACGGGAATCGTGGTGTTCTTCGCGATAAATTCAAGGGCGGCTGCTTCGTTAAGCAATCGCTCTTCTCCGAGGCGTGGAACGATGATACGGCCATGGAACGTGCTGACCTGCCATTCTTGAGGACGCAGACTTCGCTTGATGAAAGCGGTCGTGGTTTGGTAATACTTCCGATCGAAGGTTACTGAGATGCAGTCTTTCTCTTTGTTTTTGTTCAGAAGGCGAGTTGTAGTGACCATCCTGGCAGATGCAACGAGTGGCTAACAGCGACAAAGTAGGTATTTGGAAGTAAAAAATGGGAAGTTCGCACTGCTTTGACTTCCAGCTTGATGATGTTTCGAAGTTGGAGAAAACAATCGTATTCCTTCCTCATTGGATATCTAAGCGCCAGCATGAGCACAGACTATTCATAGATTCCAATCAAGTATACTGTGGTTGGTTGGTATTCTCCCTTATTTCGGATACAGCGTTCCGTCTTTGCTGCATGTCTAACTAAACACACTGGAAATTTCCTGTAGGCTTGATATTGCAGGAATTGTTGGTTCCACCAGTGATGTGAATGTTGTTGAACTTGAAGTCAGAGCAGCTGCCATCGCCACAGAGAATGTAGTAGTCTCTGGCCTTGGCCTGTGCAGTACCAGAGATGTTCGACATAGTGATATTCTTGACAACGACTCCGTTGGTTGGGCTGCCAGTCGGGCCTCCGTTGAGGTAGTCTTGCTGGATATCGATACCGTAGATGTCGATGTTCGAGACCTGGATGTTACGGTACTCGATGCTGGAGAAGATGTCAGGCTTGCTTTATTAGAGAACGAAGAGGATGTAATGCTTACTTGGCAATGTAGCCGGTCGTGCCAGAATTTGACTTGATTCTTGCGCCATTCTGACTGTTCAAGACCTTGCTGTTCTCGAAAAGAATGTTGGTGACATTGTTGTTGCTCTGTGAAAAGTCAGATAAGATGATCGAACGATGGAGGGAGTAAGTGTATGCTCACCTTGCCTCCAACACTACCGATCGACAGACCGTGACCGCCGTCGCAGTACATGTTCGAAACGGTGATGTTGTTGCCACTGGTGATAGCAACACAGTCATCTTGGTTCACGACCCGAGAATCCTTCAGGATCATGCCATCAGTGCTTGAAATATCGAATCCATCAGAATTGTGACTAGCGGCAAGTCCATTGGATCTGTTGTTGGGTGCGTCGCCAGCTGAGTTGTCCAATAGAATGTTCTTCACAACAAGGCCGTTACTGCCAGATATACTGAAGCAGTGGACAGGATAATTTTGGATCACAAGGTCCTTGATGACGGAATTACCGATGGCCTTGACGGTAATGAAGTGGTTGGGTTTAGCGACTCCTCCGTTCGAACCCAAACCGTCCCACCATGCTTGACCGTTTCCGTCAATGATCGCGCCCTTCTGGGCTGTGAGCACGACGTTGGTACCAGCGAACTTGATCATATCGTAGTTGGCATCGGCGTAGGCAAAAGTTGTCTTGCCAGCGAACGTCACCGTCGTGCCTGCCTTGAGCTTGGTGAGATCAAGAGTGGTGTTTCCGGGCACAGCGATACCATCCAGAGTGATGTTGGTACAGGAAGAGACAGCAGCAGCGACACCGGAGTACGATGTGACATGACAAGCATCAGCGGCTCTGGCGATGTTCGAAGCTGGGGCAGCGGCGGCTACTGCTGCCAGTCCGGAAAGGGACAATGACTGGAATGCTTTCAGAGGTCAGCTGGAAGTAGAGAAAGTCATGTTGGTTTGAACGAACCGAGAGATCTCATGTTGTTTCGTGGACAGAAAAGGTTCAAAATGAATGTTTGAATGGTTGAATGGAGGAAGAGAGACGATCGGAGCGTGGTATAGCTACTTATACTTGGCCTGTATTCTAACATCAGGTACTTGTTACATGGATGAGGGGATGTACAGAATCATTCATCCGTTAATTTCAACAAGCATTTCCAGCAAAGCAGACCAAGGCAAGACAAGCGAGAGAAGCCTCAATGAGGTGGCTTAATTTGCCCATGGGGTCTCCACAAGCAAAGACGAAGCGTTTCGGAAGAATTGCTTGATATTGCAGATCATTGTGTGGAGTGTAATTCTTCCACCATCCAGATGCTGTGGTTGTGACATGAAAGTGCAGTGCTTTCTGCAGAAGAGAGGCTCCAGATCTGCAAAGCGGCAGAAGGCGGACCGCGAATGCGGAGTCCCGAGGAATGCGGCGAGCTGCAGGACACGATTCCGAGGCAGCATGAAGAATACATTGTAAATGCCTTCTTGAAGGGCAGAGAAAGGCGAGGCAGACACGAAACTCGAAGCGGAAGCATGTTCGTATCATCACTGAAGATGAAACGGAGGGCAAGCAGCCATAAGCCAAGAGGTAGGGCATATCTCTGAAGGTCAACCAACCTGTCTTCAAACCACGCTTTGCGCCACGATGGACAAGTAGAAGGCCTGACATGCAGACGGGCCGGGCCTCTCATGTATACCTATCAGGGTCCAATTCAAGTCAAGGATTGCAATGTGCGTGACGATCTCGCAGCTTTCCATGTCAAGCCACGATCAGATGTACTTCACAATCGACAGAACTGTGTATCTTGTCTTTCATCTTCCTTCTGGGAAGTTACGTCATCGTCTTCAGAACAGCATGAGTGTGCATGCTAGTTGGCCGTCACTCAAGGCGTATATGAAAGTGAATTGAGAAGCAGAAACATGCTCCTGCGGGCGGTGTCAGTATTCGTTAGAAGGAAGGAGCGGAGGACGCAGCAGACTTGATTGCACGTGCTCAAGGTAGCTGTGAAAGCGGGTGGTCCGTGCACGTTGGCAATCACATGCAAGCAAGTCTGCATCATACTCTCGCAAATGGTCGGCCATCTGGACTCGACCACAACCACACACTCCAGCTCTCAGGATAGCACCGGAATAGTATCGATAGCTCCGTACCTGACCATCACCTGGTATATCAGTACTCGTCATCACTGCGGCGCCGTACTTCCATCTCAACTCACACCATTACACCTCAGCTCAGGACCGTCTCTGCCATCTTCAAGTGTCCGGACCAAGACAAGCCGCACAACCCTTCTCGATGCGCCAATCGCAGTTGGACTGGGAATACTAGGATGATGCCCTTTTCAACACGAGCGCTACTCCACAGATCAGAAGCGACAGCTTGCAGCCACTCGAGTCGGTCGAGACTGCCTCGTACCCATCCATGATGGCCTCCGATAACCGTTCGTCCTGGTCCACAACTCCCTTTGGATGTGAGTGCGAGTGTGCCCTGCCACATGTTAGCACGTGCATTTGACTGTTACCGCGCTGACACTATGACAGACGAGTTCCCCTACCAGCCCAACGATCCCCCATCGGGCCCGCCTCTGCTTGACCAAGACGAATCTACCACTCTCCAGAACTTCTTCAGCGATCCTGACCACTATGGAGGGCCCGACAGCATGCCCGAGTCCATCTTGGCAAACCTGAACACCCTGCCGGACTCGAGCTTTCAGCAGTTCGACCAGCTCAGCGACACTCAATGGATGTATCCTACCAGCGATCAGTCATATCCTGTTTCATACCCCACTCAAGAGCAAGCATACCAGTACCAGAACGGCGATTACAGCCAGCGGACTTTCCAGATCCCCAAGGACCCCAAGGATCTGCTCGCCATCGTTGGTATACCCGAAGCGAATGCCTCTGCGGATGTGCTTCATGCTGCGTCGACGTTGTTTTCGTACCGTGCAAACTCGACTCAAGGAGCTCAAGGAAATCCGGGAACTCATAGACTCGGTTCCGGAAGCTTCCCTGCGCCCGTAGCTCAACAGCAGCCAATGGCGCAGCACGAAAGCCGACATGCGTCGTTTCCCTTCACAGTCCCCACGGCGACTAGCTCCTCGACCTCCCAGTACCCCTCGACGAACGGCCACTTTCGTGCTTCATTCGACAACTCGACAACAAACGTAAACTCACTCCCCCATTCCCACTCTTCTTCCTCCCACCAATCCAGTACCCCTATGTTCCACTTTGGCACAGACAACAACTTTCGCCAATCCGGTTACGCTGCCCCCTATCAAGGTCTCGAAGACGCTCTCACCCAACAACAAGTCGATTTCGCGCGCAACATGGTCCACTCCTCTAACGACGCCATGTCTTCTGTTGAGAATTCTGTGCCTCACACCCCTGACCTGACCAGGGGTACTCACAGCTACTACCCTGCCAACATGCAGTCCTTTGCCACCCTCGCTGATCAGACTTCCACTGGAGAGTCTGACCGCTCCAAGACCAAGAAGCGTCGCAAGTTCAAGATCCCCGATGAAGACGAGTTTGACACATCCATCACCTCGCCTGCATTCCAGGTCACCAACAACTCGAGCCCTGATGGCGACAACACTGTTGCTGACTCTGACGACAATGATGGCGAGAGCAACAACGTGCCCAAGTCTACTGGCAAGCGTCGCAGAGCTTCCTCTGGCGCCAACAGCAAGCTTAGCAGCATCGCTCGCAAGAACCTCACCGAAGATCAGAAGCGCAGCAACCACATCCGCTCTGAGCAGAAGCGCCGCAACATCATCAAGCAAGGTTACGAAGATCTCAACGAAATCGTCCCCAACCTCAAGACTGGTGGCTTCAGCAAGAGTGCCGTTCTCACTGAGACCACCCGTTACCTCGAGGAGATTGATTCTGGCAACGACGCCATGGAGAAATTCCTCCGCAAGCTCGCTGCCCAGAGAGGCATCAATTTCGACGACATGTTATAATCTTGAGCGGGCGTTTACGGAGTTCTCTTGCATCTTCTGGAGTTCTGCGCGGCAATGGGCATCTTTTCACTGGAAAAGCATGCTAGTGTCCTTCCCCTTTTCTTTGTCTTTCTTTCTCATTTGAGTTTTCTCAACAGGCAGGAAGGTCTGGCTTTGATTTGTTTTCTTTCTTCACTTTGAACTTTTTACTGTTTTCTTCTTCACTCTGCGAGTTCTGCGAATCTGATGATTGATGCTCAACACGACACAGGACAAAGGGGATCATCACACATCAAAATGGAGCAATCGTCTTTCTGTTTTTTTTCCTTTTCCTTTGTCTTTGTTTTTACTTGCTTTACTCATAACGGAAATCATCGGAGAGGATACTGTGCACATAAAAACACACGAAAAACACAAAAAAACCAGAGGGGCAAAGGGCGATGGAGCGGGTTCTTCATGGGGTCATTGAGCATTGCGTTGGGGGAAAATTCTGCGTCTGCTTTTCTTTATACATACTTCGAAGGCGAGGTCTATAGTTGCAGTCGATTAATCAAAAACTTCGAACGAGAAGTTCTTCTGCATCTCATATGGCTTCAGAACATGCACCCTTGCATTCATATCTTTCTGGAAATACATGTCACTTCGGATAAACATTGGACTTCGGCATTTGAGGGATCACATCACTTATAGGCTTCACGTTTTGGTACGTAGAAGTTGGAGTTTTGAGTAGACTTTTATATTTCGTAATCTTTGAGCAATTTCGTCGTCGTGAATGTACGACAATGTATCGCTTTGAAGGAGAACCAGCTCCTTGTCATGATGATTCTTCTGGTTGCAAAGTTCTTCTCGATGCAAAATCATGTATTTCAAAAACACACATACAGCTTTCTTCATGTCATCTCTGCGTCTCTGTCTCGTCTAAACGGCACTGGCTGTAACGATAGCGGTGCTTGTCACCGTACTACTGCTGCCCAAACTCGTGGTTGATAGAATAGTTTCTGTGGTGATGGACGGCAATTGAGGAGCACTCACAGTGCTCAACACTGTGATCGTAGGTGCAGGCTTTGTTACAGTAACCGGAGGAATCGTAGTCGGGGATGCAGACAGCGTGGTTGTAGAAGCAGAGAGTGTGGTTGTGGCTGTAGAAGCAGAAAGCGTGGTTGTAGATGCAGAGAGTGTTGTGCTTGCGGTGATTGTTGAGAAAATGGTTGTAGAGACAGTTTCAGTAATTGTTCGAGCGGAAGCAGCGGCCGGGATCTGCCACTGAGGAGAGATGATGAGGGGTTGAGGTTGCTCGAGATGCATAGGCATAGGCATTGGCATGGGAAGAGTATTCCAGAGGGCGACAACTGTGTAGACGAAGATGATGCAGGACTCGAAGAGCAGGACCAGGATGAGAAGGATGAAGATGGGTGTTGGGATATTCATGCCTCCTCTTCTCTCTGGGTAGCTGGGAAAGACTTGAGGAGGGAGCTGAGGTGGAGGAGGTGGTGGAGATTGAGACTCGAGGTCCTTGGGCGAGAGTTGTGGTGGGTAAAGAGCGTTGTCTTGGTTGTCTTCAAGCTCTTTGTTGAGGTGTCTCTCGAAGGTCTTCTTGAACGACATCTTTCGGTTGATGGTTGGTGTTTGCGAATATGTCGAAGCAGGTGTAGAAGGAGTTGTGGAAATAGATGGTGATTAAAGTGTAGAAGTAGTAAACGGCCAGCGTGGGATGTGTTGTTGATTCTTGAAAGTGTCTAAAGGCAGGAAACAGAAGAAGATAGGAAGGGAAGGAACTTGAAAGAGTGTTGAAAGAAAGCAATGCGGCTATCGACAATGGAAGCCTATCGTGTCATTGAGCGAATGTGATTGTCCTAAGTCGTGAATGGAAATCGTGAAAGGGCGTGGAAGAACAAAAAGCAGGGTACAACAAGTTTTATTGTCTCTAGAAGAACCTACATGCTTCCGTTGTCTCGAAATAGCAATGCGAGAAGGCATTGTCGAGGCCTCTTACCGGGGGGGCGGCTATGGAAGGAGGTGAAGTGTCTTGTTTCGAGTTGGCGAGAAGTGTCGAGGGTTGGAAGTTGGTGGTAATGTTTCGATAGCCGCCCAGCTCTTTGTGTTGGATGTCTTGAAGCCTCGAGTGTTTGCTGGTGTCTGCAAGCGCCGGGTTTGGCGGCTACGATCGACCATGTGTTCTGAGTGTTGAAGCTCAATGAACAAACGTTCTCGAAAATCGAAACCATCTCTCGGTATATCCTTTGTGCAGATCAGATACAGAGTGACACGTCCCAAGGGCCAACTACGAGTAGACAATCATGCAGGAACGGCACTCCGACATAAAAGGGTCCGCCAACGTATTGCGTACTAAAAGGATGACTCGAAATCATCTTCCTCTTGTACCACACAGAGCATGATTTGATAATGGAGAGGCTCTGTCTTGTGAGTCATTGTGGTACTACCAAATGGTGCTGCCGCATGAGCCGATGGCAGCGTCGAGTCCATGACTGAGGATCGAGGCTCGTTACAGCAGCCTGAAGACTGACAATAGGAGACACAACCTGTGAGGAATACTGGAAAACGTGTGAATGTGAGATCACCCATTAGACAAACACTCGATACTGAGATGACAGCAAAAGCATCTAGCCGAGCGGGAGAATTGATATTGCTGGGCGAACGATTGAAGGGTGGAGGGGCAATTGTCGCGGCGTTCGAGAAAGCACGGCCGCCGCCACTTCTGCCCGCAAACGATGATCAATGCCGACCAACGCTCTGGCTGTGTCGCTTTCTGTTTGACTCACCACAACTTTTGCACACTACATCAATCACCCCCGCGCACTCCCTAGACTTGCAACCAAGGTCAATTCATTGTGTGCTTACTACAGGCCGAGTCGCCTTATATACCCGTTTCCCTCTTTTTCACCACCACACAACCACCCAGCATGGAGCACATCAAGAGAACATTTGCTCAGGCTAAGCAGGAGAGCAGAGTCAGTCCAGACAAGGCGCAATTGACTCTCGCAGTCGACTGACATATCCATAGCCTGCTCTGGTAACCTATGTTACCGCCGGTTTCCCTACCCCCGAGGAGACTCCCGACATCATGCTCGCCATGGAGGCTGGTGGTGCCGATGTTATCGAACTCGGCATGCCTTTCACCGACCCCATCGCCGACGGTCCTACCATCCAAAAAGCAAACACTATCGCCCTGAAGAACGGTGTCAACATCATCTCCACAATCCAGATGGTCCGCGACGCAAGGAAAAGAGGTCTGCGTGCTCCCGTCATGCTCATGGGCTACTACAACCCCGTACTCAGCTACGGCGAGGACAAGATCCTGAAGGACTGCAAGGAGGCTGGCGTCAACGGCTTCATCATGGTCGACCTGCCCCCAGAGGAGGCTGTCCGTTTCCGCAACCACTGCACCAAGGCCGGTCTCTCATACATTCCCCTCATCGCTCCTGCTACTTCAGAGAACCGCATGAAGCTGCTGTGTAAGATTGCCGACTCCTTCATCTACGTTGTATCAAGGATGGGTGTTACTGGTGCCTCCGGTACTGTCAATACTGCACTCCCAGATCTGCTTGATCGCGTGCACTCATACTCCGGCGGTATCCCCGCTGCTGTCGGTTTCGGTGTCAGCACAAGAGACCACTACCTGAGCATTGGTAGCATGGCCGAGGGTGTCGTTATTGGTAGTCAAATCATTTCAACTCTAGCCGACGCTCCTGCTGGCCAGGGCGCAAAGGCTGTTGAGGACTACCTGGATGGTATCACCCAGCGCAGAGAGACTATCAAGTCGCAGACACGCGAGGTCGGCATGGTAGAGACCATGAACGAGGCCAAGGAGCCCGAGAACGTCCATGTTGATGGCGTTGTCAAGGACAAGGACACCCCCGACGGCCCTGGTCTTGCTGACCAAATCCAAGCCCTAAACACCGATGGACCCATGGACTCAAATGCTATCCCTGCAAGATTTGGTGAATTCGGCGGTCAATACGTTCCTGAGTCGCTGATGGACTGCTTGCGCGAGCTGGAGGACGGTTTCCAGTCTGCCATCAACGATGAGAAGTTCTGGGAGGAGTACCGCACACACTACGAGTGGATGGGCCGTCCCGGTCACTTGCACATGGCCGAGCGTCTTACCGAGCACGCCGGCGGTGCCAACATCTGGTTGAAGCGCGAGGATCTCAACCACACTGGTTCGCACAAGATCAACAACGCCCTTGGACAGGTCCTTTTGGCCCGTCGCTTGGGCAAGACTGAGATCATCGCCGAGACTGGTGCTGGTCAGCACGGTGTCGCAACTGCCACTGTCTGTGCCAAGTTCGGCATGAGGTGCACTGTCTACATGGGAGCTGAGGATGTCCGTCGCCAGGCCCTGAACGTCTTCCGTATCAAGCTTCTCGGTGCTCAAGTCATCGCCGTCGAGGCTGGTAGCCGTACCCTCCGTGACGCCGTCAACGAGGCCATGCGCGCCTGGGTTGTCAAGCTCGACACTACTCACTACATTATTGGTTCAGCCATTGGTCCCCACCCCTTCCCCACCATCGTCCGCACTTTCCAGTCGGTCATCGGCCAAGAGACAAAGGAGCAGATGCAAGCCATGAAGGGCAAGCTCCCCGACGCTGTCGTTGCCTGTGTCGGTGGTGGTTCTAACGCCGTTGGCATGTTCTACCCCTTCTCCAAGGACCCCAGCGTTAAGCTTCTCGGTGTTGAGGCCGGTGGTGACGGTGTAGACACTGACCGCCACTCCGCCACCCTCTCCGGCGGCACTCACGGTGTCCTCCACGGTGTACGCACTTACATTCTCCAAGACAAGCACGGCCAGATCTCCGACACCCACTCAGTCTCCGCCGGTCTCGACTACCCTGGTGTCGGCCCCGAACTGGCAAACTGGAAAGACACTGACCGCGCCAAGTTCATCGCTGCTACTGACGCTGAAGCCTTTATCGGTTTCCGTCTACTGTCCCAGCTTGAGGGTATCATTCCTGCGCTTGAGACTTCGCATGCCATTTTCGGTGCTGTCGAGTTGGCCAAGACAATGAAGAAGGGTGAGGATATTGTCATCTGTCTTTCTGGTCGTGGTGACAAGGATGTGCAGAGTGTGGCCGAGGAGCTTCCCAAGCTTGGTCCTAAGATTGGCTGGGACTTGAGATTCTAAATGTCCTCTGCATTTCTGTCTGAATGAAAATGATACATGGATGTTACAAAAAGATGAATGGCGTAGGTTTTGAAAGGATTTAAAATAGCGAAATGAATGATCTTCAAACATTAAAACACCCTACACACAATCTCAAGAAAGTCTGCAACTCATTACATGTTTTGGAAGCGCTTCTCAAGACCGACAGACTGTCAAGGAGAGAAGTATTATTGCTCGAATAAGAGTCAGTTCTTGTCAAGGATCAGTAGTTGGATGCACATAGCCACCAAGAAAGCGATAAATAATGAGGGAAGATGAAGGATGCTTTATTCCCTAAACCTTTATATACAATAATGCAACGGTTGGAACGCTCTTCCGTAAAAATGATCGAACGCTTGGAATGAAGAGAATCGCTCTTCTCCTCGCTAGCCTGAAAAGACAAAGAGAACGCCAATGTTGAACAAACACAAAGGCAAAAACAAAAACGACTGATCTACAGTCCAAAGAGGTCAACTCTTTCGTGCCTCTTTGCTATGCTGGATGTGAGAGTGGAGAGAAGAGGTTTACTTCTCATCAGTGCTGGCGAGCATGTTCTGGATATCCCTGAGTTTCTGCTTGAGAGCATCATGTTCGGCGTTCAACTGGTAATCCAAAGTCAGCATCAAATCATCACAATCCACACTTCTGTAATAAAACTCACCTGCGCAAACATCATCTTAGTCCCCACAAGCTCCTGCTCAGTCTCCTGGACTTGCTCTTCAAGTGCACGATTACTATTCTGCACCTCGATATTCCTCGCCATAATCCTATCCATCTCCCCTTTGAGTCTGTCCTCGACTTCTGCTGGCTGTTTATCAACCATCTTCCTCAATTCCTCGACCTGCATTTTCAAGCTCTCGTTTTCGTCTAGCAAAGAGTCGTTCTCGACTTTGGTGCGAACAAGATTGGATGCAAGATCGACGTGCTCGGCGTCGGATTCTTGCGTGCGGAGTTCGAGTTTGCGGACGCGGGTGCTGAGATTTGTGTTTTCATTGCGGAGAGACTCGAGCTCGATTTCGCGGTCTTTTTCTAGGCGAGCTTGTTCTTCAAATTCGGACGTGTACGCGGCGAGAGTCTCGGAGGAGATGGTCACGGCACATGCGTCACGGACGAGTTCGTCGGCGCGGTAGACTTCTTTGTCTGTGCCGCTGGAGGTGGAGCCAAAGAAGCCTGATTCGAGAATTGAGGTTGCGGAGGGTGATTTGTCAATATAGACGTCGAAGAGGCGTTCCTTGAGGTGGGTTGATAATTGAACCATGTCCTTCATCTCCAGTAGTGCTTGAGCGTTGCGTTGCATGAGTGCGATACCGAACTTCAGAATAGCGCCGAGACCTTCGCTAAGCACAAGATCGTAGACGCGGAGGACGAGTTGTAGAGGGAAGCGGTAGGCGAAGAGAGTGAGGAACCACTGTGTGGCGTATAGGTTTGGAGGAACGCCTCGTCTGTGGAGATGACAGTATAGTGCTGGTTCGTAGTCTTCCAGGAGGCGTTCGAACAGGTAGAGATGTAGATGCAGGCCCGTCATTTCTGCCGTAAACAAGGAGCGGAGATTGTACTTTGACATGAGGCGGACAAACAGAGTGAAAGCTTCTTCCTCGGGCATGTTGAACAATAAGGGCATAGCGATAAAGTTCATGCCTTGAGCGTAGCCAACGGGTTCATCGTACAGAGCATATGCTTTGCAGATACCGTATAAGCCATCCTGAAGACCGGCACTAGCAATGTACTTGGAGTATGCCGTTCGAGCACCCAGATCACGTCTGATGGTCTTTTCGAGCTTCTGCAAAGCAGCAGTCTCGTCCTTCGATCTGCGCTTCTTTTCGGTCGGGGTGAATGTCTCTGCTCCATTCATCTGAGGAGATACCGACGCGGAGGCATCCGAATGAATGGAAGAAGCTGAAGAAGCCACTGATTCCTTTTCGCCAGTACCACTGATACGTCGAACGGCGGGTGCTTGAGAAATCTCCTTGTCGGTACCTCTAGCAACCAATTCTTTGTAGACTTGCTCAAGCTCATCATTTTTGCTTTCTGCCATAACTTGCCAAACCACACCACGAATGGGCTGAGGAATGCCGTTGGCAATTGCGCGGTTGAGTTCGTCTCCACTGGTACGTGCTACAGCCGATGGGCCCTCATACACAACAGATTGCCAGAGATCCCAATTGACATCACCTTGCTCTTCCGATGGTCCTGCGGCATCACCGGAAACAGTTCCTGGAGGAAGCTTGGTCGTGGGTGATGAGATGGCGGAGAAGGAGTTTGCACGGGGTGTAAACGGAGGACTCAATTGACCACTCTCTTCCTTAGTTGGACTCTGCAGACTTCCTGCGCGACCGTGGCGGCCTTGAGGAAGAGCCAGACTGTCATCTGTAGATATGGCAGACTCACCCTGCAGTCTCAACAGATGGAAGCGATCTTTTAAGGTGGGTGGATGGGAGGCATCGTCGTTTGAGTCCGGATTTGTGGTCAAGCTCTGCAACGACGAAGCTGTGTTTCTTCGTGGACTTGTAGGCCTGGATGGAGAAGTGGCTTTCCGAGCTCTGGAGAACCAGGCAAACGGGCTCGAAACCTTCCGTGTGGTTGGAGGCTTCTCGATCGTAGGCGAAACCATAAAGGTCTGGGATTTTTGAGGAGGTGGTGGCGGTGGTGGGTAATTGAGTGTGGGAAGATCACCCGATAGACCTTTGACGGGCTCGTTGTCGGTCTCTTTCTCGGGCACAGCGGGGGGTAGTTCGGGGACAGATTCGAGAGTGTTCTGACGGGATTTGGCAGCTCGCGGCATGTCGTCCTCTTCGGCGGAAGGCACTTCCTGGTTGATGATGTCGATACTGCTTCGCTTGTCCTCGGCTCCTGCAGCGGTAGCGGCTTCCTCGTTCACGGATCTGGCGGTTGAAGGGCGACTTTCCGTGGGCACTGGGTCGACTGTCACGGGACGATCGTCTTCTTGCAAAGACTTTGCTGTTGAAGATCGACTCTCCTCATTCACCAAATCGCCTGTCGGCTGACTTCCGTGCTCAATCTCTTTCTTCGCATCCGCCGGATTGGTGGTGTGTTCGGTGTCGTCGGCGTCGAAGGCTCCTGGCGCGAGTGGTGTGGGGACCTTGGGTACCGTCTCGTCGGATTCCAGGCTGTCTGTTGCTAAGTGAGCCTCATGGTGGGTGTCGTCTCCTGGATTCAAGATGGACATGGACTGGCGCGTTGTGTCTTGTGGCTCAGTGTGAACAGCACTCGTCGTATCGGTAGCATCTTCGAATGTGTCCTGAAGGTGGTCAGTCCCAGCACGCGGTAGACGCGAATGAGGCCCAAATGCAGACAACAAAGAGAGTTGATGGCAGGGCTAAGCGAGGAACTCACCGTATCCCTTTCGTCCTCTTCGCTGGTGTTGGCATGCTGCACTGGCTGCTGCAGCTTGTCGTCGTTGTGCTTGGCCTCAATCTCGGACATGGTCTTCCTGCTGCTGTATGTGTTGCAGTCTCTATATCACTCTTGAAAAGTATGCAAATGGATGGTTGGAGGGTCGGTGTCGTGTATAAAGTGATTGGTCCCGGCTTTGTTTGTCCACTTGCAAAGCACGCGCGAAAGATGGCTGGTCTGATTAAATTACCTTGCGTTCCTGGACTCTTGGAAGATGGTTGAAGGTTGCAGCTTTTGATCAAGTGACAGCTCCGAGCTCTCTTCTCTGCTATCCCTTTATCGTCGCCGGCTTAACGGCTGCCTCAACTCCTGAATGAAAATGTCCTTGTCCTTGACAGTTCGCAGCAACCGCCGTTGAAGCCGTGCTAAACAAACCCGGCCCCGCAGTGGACCCTGCAAGGAAGAGAACACAGGGCGTTTGTAAATGAACACAAATCCATGTATTTCCTAGCTTCCATCGGAGACACGTTCTGTATTGTCTTCTCCTTTTAGCACACCACCTTCCTCGTTGACGCGGTCCAATTTGACAGCCGCTGCTTAGCCAGCAAAAACAAAACGATTATCTACGACCTCTATGCCACATGTTTCATGCTTCCCCAGCGGCTTGTGTTCCAAACATGAATGCGAACTATCGGTGTCATGTTCAATGAATCAAGTATGCTCTTCGAAGCTTTGTTCGTCTGTCCAATACCCTACCCTTGCTCATTGTCAAATTGGATGTATTATTTCAAGCAAGCAAGTCATCAGCATGCAGTCAAATTGGAGCAGAAGCGATAGCCTTAGACGGTGTCGCAGCAATCGACCAGGAGCAGACATCCTCAACATCCGAGAGCTGTTGGAAGTCCATATGAAAAGACATGGCTCTTTCGAGAAACAACGTCACGTCCAGTCAAGACCGATTGATTGGAGCGTCCCTCCTTGTAGGAGAGACCGTCTGTCTCCAGTATCGTGCTAGCCACGCATGCAAGGACAACATCTCAAGGACGAGGTAAACCAGCCACACGTGGTTGATAAGATCAATCAATCAAGGAAGGAACGAGAAGCAGGGGAAGATCAGATCATGGACGCCGAACTTGGTGATCGTTGTCTTTTCGACCATGATCGTCGAGACCCATCGGGCGGCTGGATTGGTCAATGCTCCGCACTCCTCCGCATCAGTCGTCGTGGCTGCCACTTTTGAAGATTTCGGCATGGTCTTCATTGTAACATCTCTTACTGCTGTCTTGTAGTTGTGATGTCTGATATGAGAAAGTAGGTTTTATAGTAGAGCCCCTTTCACATCGCGGCCTGGTCTAGTTCTGAAGGTAGAGCAGGAATTGGCGAAAAGTTGCAACGGGCAGGCTTTCTCGCTGCAGCCACACGAGACAAGAGCCACAAGGATGACGTAGCGAAACGCATTCGAACGCGCCATACCCTCGATGTGGATGACATTCCAGGTTTTCTGCGTCAATCGCACCTGGGCAAGGCTGTGTAGCATGTGAGAAGACAACAACACCTCAGTTAGCTTCCTTCTCCTCTTTCTTCACATACTCTCCCAAAGCCAACCGGTCCCACCTCACAAGCCATGGCGGATGCTCAACAGCAGCACGCGCCTGGAGGCCACTATTCGGGCTCGAACAAGATCCCGACAATCAACCAATTTATCGAAAAGCTCGATCGCGACAAGGCAACTCGCGACAAGCAGATTGACGAGCAGAAGAGGGCAAAGGCCACAGGCGCAACTGGCGATGCTGTCCCTCATCAGCAGGCATCGGATCTCCACGCAAAGGAGAACCAGCAAAAGGTTACAGACCCTACCACCGGCAAGGAGGTAGTCATCGAGGACGTCAACAAGGAGATGGTCGAGGCGGCTAAGAACCCCATGGTATGAAGATGTTGACCTGATCCGAGAGGGGAAGCTATCTGACACGCGAGCAGCTTTCTGTACCCAACGCAAACCTGGACAAGCCTACAGTACGTCACACAGATACGAATGAGTATGCGACATGACTGACCCAACATAGACTGTCAAGACAGACCCTTCCCAGTCCATGGCAGATTACAAACACAACCAAGATGTCACCGCCCCTCCGGATCCTGTCGCTGAAGGAAGCACATCAGACGTACCAATCCACGGCGAGAAGACCAACATCCTCTTCCACCCCACACCATCCGTCAGCTATGAGCCGTTTTTCGCTGCCATGGAGAAGAGGGCGACAGGTCTCTGTATTGGTGTTTTCCTAGGTATCGTCTTTGTTGGCAACATCTTCGGTGGCGCGCTCAAGGGCCTCATCCCTCTGGCCATGTGTGTCTCATCCGGTATTTTCCTCTGGGCCAAAGAGGTCATCCGCAGTGGTAGAGAAGTTGAATGGGACAGCGAGAAGATTAGAGGTAGAACGGTGAGCTTCGCACCTGGACGTTCTGATTGAGTTCTCGTACTGACACGAGCGACATAGGCAACTGCTAACCTCCTTCCCGAATCCGTCGAGTGGATGAATACATTGCTTGGAGTCGTTTGGGGTCTCGTCAATCCGGATATGTTCCAGAGTGTCGCCGATACCCTCGAAGACGTCATGCAAGCATCGGTCCCTGGTATCATCGAAAATGTGCGTGTCGCAGAGATCAACCAAGGCAGCAACCCCATCCGTATCCTCAGTTTGCGCGCTCTTCCCGATGAGCATATGAAGGAGATGAAGACTGCAATCCACGAAGAGAACAAGAAGACCAAGGATCCCCAGGAAGCTGCCGCTGATGAGGAGGGCGGTGACTACTACAACCTCGAGGTCTCGTTCGCATACCACGCTGCTCCTTCTGGAAAGAGAGCATCCGACAGAGCTAGAAACATGCACATGCAATTGGTCTTCTACCTGGGTATCAAGGGTCTCTTCGGCGTTCCCCTCCCAATCTTCGTCGAGCTGCAAGAGCTGGTCGGTACCGTCAGACTGCGCATGGCCATGACTCCCGAACCTCCATTCTTGAAAACACTGACCTTTACTCTCATGGGTGTTCCTCACGTCCAAGCAGGATGTATCCCTATGCTCGAGAAGGGCGTCAACATTCTCAACCTTCCTCTCATTTCGAACTTTGTCAACTACGCTATTGGTGCGGCTGCTAGCATGTACGTCGCTCCCAAGTCTATGTCTCTTGACATGAGAGCAATGCTTCAAGGCGACGATATCACCAAGGATGTCCAGGCTCTTGGTGTCATGTGGATTCGTATTCACCGCGCTGTCGGTCTGAGCAAGCAGGACAAGCGTGGCAGCAAACACGGAGGCAGTGATCCTTACATCACCTTGTCCTTCTCCAAGTACGGAAAGCCCATGTACTGCACTCGTGTCATCACCGACGACTTGAACCCTATCTGGGAAGAAACCGCTGCTCTCCTCGTTACTCCTGAGCTCATCAAAGCCGATGAGAACTTGAGTGTCGAACTCTGGGATTCTGACCGTCACACCGCCGATGATATTGTTGGCAAGGTCGAACTTTCCATGCAGAAGATGATTCAACACCCCGGCAAGATGTACCCTCAAGTCTCCAAGCTTGCTGGTATGGACTCGGACAGCGAAATGCCCGGAGAGCTCCATTGGGAAGTCGGTTTCTTTGGCAAGCCTCAATTCAGGCCCGCTCTTCGTACCGACGGAAAGAACCACGCACTCCCTCAGAACCTCCGTGACAAGCCCGAGCTCCAAGATGACAAGGGTATCGCCAATACCGACACCGATGATGCTGTTCAACACACTCCCCCAGACCCTCTCTGGCCCAGTGGTGTTTGCAGTATCGTCGTCCACCAGATTGTCAACCTCGAACTTGATAACATCAAGGGCACCGAAGGCAGCCGCAAGGGTAGAGAGTACGAGCCCGCCAAGCCTAGTGGCGAAGGCACTGACGAGGAGGGTGAACAGCTTCCTACCAGTTACTGTACCATCCTTTACAACGATGAGCTGGTCTACAGAACTCGTGCCAAGGCAGTCAGCAGTCAACCTATCTTCAATGCTGGTACCGAGCGTTTCATTCGCGACTGGAGATCCGCTGTCGTCACTGTTACTGTTCGCGATTCTCGCAACCGTGAACACGATCCTATCCTCGGAGTTGTGCCCCTCAAGTTGTCCGACGTTATGGAGACCAGCTCGCAGGTCACCAGATGGTACCCTCTTGACGGTGGTATTGGCTTTGGTCGCATTCGTATCTCGCTTCTCTTCCGCAGCATCGAAACTCGTCTTCCTCCTAACATGCTCGGTTGGGATGTTGGTACTTTCCAGTTCCTTTCCGAGAAGATCACTGCAACTGGCTACACTCACCACGCAAAGCTTAAGATGCGCACTGGTGGTTCCGTTGGCAAGCTGCCTCGCACACAATGCCACAAGGTTGACAACGGTCTTGAATGGGAAGTTCAGCACAACGAGAAGAAGGAACCTATTCGCCTTCCTGTCAAGTACCGTTACCGTAGTCCTATTGTCTTCGAGTTCCACGTTTCTGGTAAGCGCAAGGCTGATGCTCACGCTGTTCTGTGGCTGCAGCACCTCGTCGACAATGAGACCACCGAGATTGATATTCCCATCTGGCGCACTTCGGCTCCAGCAAGACTAACTCAAAACTACATCACCGAGGAGAATGTGAACAAGGCCATGCCAGGACTTGATGACCTCGAGGAGATCGGTCGCCTCAGATTCTCCGGTCGCTTCAAGGCTGGCATGGATGAGAGTCATGAGCACTTTGTCGCCGACAACGAGTCTCGCGAGACTTATGAGACTTGGGAAGCATGTCTTGCTGAGGGTGTCCGTACACGATTGGTTGAGAAGGAGATGCCCGACCGCGTTCAGGCTCTGCACGAAAAATCTCTCACTGAAGGCCGCGACATCCTCAAGGAAGAAGAGCCTGACGAGAAGCAAAAATGGCTCAGCAAGCAAGGTACCGATTGGAGTGGAGCCTTTGGCGAAGACCCTAAGGCCTACATGGACTCACAAGGTAGAAAGCGTCGCGAGCCCGGTGCCGAACCTCCCCTTCACGATCCTCACAATCCCAGCTCCGACGACGATAGCGACTCTGATAACGACAAGTCTTCGGAAGATCTCGGCGTCATGGATGCCAACAACTCCGAGAACCGTGGCGGCAACAACGGCGAAAGATCCAGAAGAAAGTCTTACGCCACGGACACCACTGGCGGCCGCAGCTCATACGATTCCTATGCCGGCACAAACTCGACATTCTCCGACAATACTGATGGTAGTCCCAAGGATGTGAACAAGCAGAACAAGCGCACTGAAGAGCGCAAGCAGCGTGGACTGATGCAGTGGAAGCCAGCACGTAACCTCAAGTTCGCAAAGGATGAGGGAAAGATTGGCTTGAGAAAGATTAAGAACAAGTTGACAGGTGGCCTTAACGGCAGACAGCCTGGTGTTGAGACCGAGACTGGACAGTAGATGTATGTCTACTGCTTTTGAAAGACTTTATGGATTTCCTTTCTTTGTTTTTTGTAGTCTCTAAGTAATTACCCCTAGTTTTTATCACGCAAAAATGATGCAGACGAATCTCATTTTTAGATCACACATCTTATCCTGTTTCTAGATTGAGTAATCAGGTGGTGAAGAGTAGTTGTTGTGCAGACCCAAGTAAGCAATGTTTATTTGAGTGGTTGACACCACGCTCAAAATAATCTGCATACAACCATTCGATCACGAACCAGGAGAACACTGATATACTTGGATATCACTTGCGTGCATCTCGAGGAAGAAATGAGTCTCTCAACAGCCTAAGGAGAATGCATAGAGAAAGAAAACAGAACAAACCCGAGACGAGACAAGGTGACAAGGTCAAGATGGCTGGTCAGGGTCGTGGATCTAGCAAGGATGCTTTTCTTTCCGCAATAAAAGGCTTGGCGAGGGTCTCGGCCTGCGATATCCGTGCACTTATCGATAAGGAAAGTCGGTCGCAGCAAGTGCAACTTTTCTGAAGTTTGGGCAAAGAGGCTGAACAGTTTCTTGCTTGTACACACATCATGTCGACCATGTCGTTGACTGAGAGACTCGACAAGATCAGGACGCAGCCCAAGCTGCAGGGCATGCAGCAGGTGAGTGACTACATACTTGGACCGAATGACAGCTTCTGACTTGATATACAGACGGCTGTCGTGCTCGGCGCAGTCGAAGACACTCTGCGCTCGCAAAAGGCCGACTCAACACCAACGGCCTACTTTGCCGCCCTCCTGTCGCTGCTTGCCCAGTTTGACATGGCTAACAAGGAAGTCGCTTACGCCGTCGTATACCTCCTCGATCTCGTTACGCCTCACGTTCCCGCACCGCTATTGCGCTCCAAATTCAGTCAGATCCTGGGCAGTCTCGCCCCCGCCCTTACACATCCGGAAGCAGAGGCCCCTCTATTGCGCTCGAGTATCGGATGTCTGGAATCGTTGCTGGTCGCACAAGATGCTCAGGCATGGGCTCTCCCCGCTTCATCTTTGAGTCCCCGTCGCGCTGTTGCCGGTCTGCTTGGTCTGGCTTCCGACCACCGTCCCAAGGTTCGCAAGCGATCTCAGGATGCCCTCACGACCGTTCTCAAGAACCCTCCGCCCAGTCCTTCGCTTGACCACCCGGCTTCTGATATGGCCGCTGAAACTTCGATGCGCCTGCTCCAGGACGCCGCCGAGAAGTCTGCAAAGGCCAAGAAGGCAAAGAAGGGAGCAAAGGAACAAGAGAACGACCCAGCTTTGATGCACGCCCTGCAACTCGTCAAGGTTATCGCTACGGCCGCCAACGGATGGCCTTCGCGCAAGATTGATTCACTATGTGAGCTTTTGCTCGCCATCTCGAAGTCTAGCCACGAATTTCTGGTCATGTCCGCTTTCGAAGTCTTTGAGATTATCTTTGCTGGTCTGGCCAACGAGGTTTCGGCTGCAAAGCTCCCCCGTCTTTTAGAGGTTATCGGCGAGCTTCAGCCTTCCCAGAACGACTCGCAACTCCTGCCCCCGTGGATCGCCGTTATCTCGAGAGGTTATGATGTTGCTGCTCAACTCGACCCCGAGGAGACTTTCGCAAAATTGCCTACCCTTTTCACCCAGGTCTCGGCCTTCCTTACATCTTCATCCCACAACATCCGCATCTCCGCATCGGAGTGTCTTATCTCCTTCCTTAACAACTGTGTTCCGGATTCTGTTCTCCTTGAGCCTTCAATCTACGACGAGAAGGTATTCGAGAACCTCGGAAACCAGGTGAATGATCTCCTCAGCATCAAGTACCAGTCAGCCTGGATGGAGGTCTTTTCCGTCATCGGTGCCATGTTCGACACATTGAAGTGGCGCTCCCAGGGTATTCTAAACACTGCTGTCAAGACTGTTGGTGATCTTCGTGGAAACGACTCCTTCTCCGGCAAGAAGGAAGCAGATGCTGTTCTTGGCAAGGCCATCACAGCCATGGGCCCTGACAACGTTCTCGAGATCCTGCCCCTGAACTTGACCAAGCCTGTTCCTGGACAGCCTGGACGTGCCTGGATGCTTCCTATTCTCCGTGACTCTGTCAGAAACACCCGTCTCGCTCACTTCCGTGCTGAACTCGTTCCCCTCAGTGAAGCCATGTTCCAGCGTGTCCTGAACCACGGCGATGCCGAGAAGACTATGGAGATCAAGATCTTCGAGACCATTGTTCAACAGATCTGGGCTACCCTTCCTGGATACTGCGACCTTCCTCTTGACGTTACCGAAGCCTTTGATCAAACTTTCGCCGAGATGGTCGCTAATCTTCTTTACTCTCAACCTCAACTCCGTACCGAGCTCTGCAGAGCTCTTCAGAACATGGTTGAGTCCAATCAGACCGTTCTCTCCATCGAAGGAGAGGAGGACCTTGTTGCACAGGGTAGAATTTCAAGAGCTGACGCACAGAAGAACATCCAGCACCTTTCCGGACTTTCTGGTAACATTCTTGCGGTCTTGTTCAACGTCTACAGTGAGACTCTGCCTCAATACCGTGGTATTATCCTTCAAGCTATCAATGCTTACCTCAGCATTACTCCTGAGTCCGAATTGATGGAAACATTCACCCGTGTTGCCTCCATGCTCGAGTCATCTCTCGGCGAGAGCGGCCCTCAAACTCAGGCCGACAAGCAAAAGGAAACCAAGGGACCCAACAAGATGCCCCCTATGTCCCACACCCTCATGGATCTGGTCATCACAATCTCTATCTATCTTCCTCGTGACAGTTTCGCTGGACTCTTTAACATGGCTGCCATCATTGTCAACAACGACTCTGACCCGCAATTGCAGAAGAAGGCCTACAAGCTCATCCCTCGCCTTGCTGAGTCTGAATCTGGTCGTGCTGCCATCCTTGAGCGCAACTCTGATCTCCAACAACTACTTCTTCAGGCTGGTCCTAAGGCTGCTGCTCCCTCTCGTCGCGACCGTCTGACCGCCATCTCTCAGATCATCTCTTCAATCCCCAAGGATGATCTCCACTTCATTCCCTCTATCCTTTCCGAGGTCGTCATCAGCGCAAAGGAAGTCAACGAGAAGGCACGTACCGCTGCTTTCGACTTGCTTGTACAAATGGGTGAGAAGATGGCCGAGGGTGGTACTGTCATCAATGCAAAGGTTCCTCACATGCCCGATGATGCCGCTCCTGTCGAAGCCAGTCTTGAGGAATACTTCACCATGGTATCTGCTGGTCTCGCCGGTTCAACCCCTCACATGATCTCCGCCTCCATCACCGCTCTCGCTCGTCTTCTCTACGATTTCCGCCACACTCTCAGCGAGCCTGTCATTCTGGATCTGGTACAAACAATGGATCTCTTCCTTACCTCCGCAAACCGCGAAATTGTTCGCTCATGTCTTGGTTTCGTCAAGGTTTGTGTGCTTTCGTTGCCTACTGATCTCATGCGTCCTCGCCTCGCAACGCTCATTCCTAACCTCATGGTCTGGTCCCACGAGCACAAGGCCCACTTCCGTCTCAAGGTCAAGCATATCTTCGAGCGCATGATCAAGAGATTTGGTGTTGAGATTGTGGAGAAGCACTGCCCCGAAGAAGACAAGAAGCTCATTGCCAATATCCGCAAGTCTCGCGACCGCGCAAAGAGAAAGAAGGAAGCTGGCAAGGACGACGACGCAGAGGAAGACACCACCAAGCGCCAAGGCAAATTCGAATCAGAGTTTGACGAGCAAGTGTATGGAAGTGATGAGGAGGACTCCGGCTCTGATATATCTGACGACGAAGTACTTGGTCGCTCAGCAGCCAAGGGCCGTAAGGCAAAGGCTGGCGGTGACACTTTCATCGTCGAAGATGAAGATGAACCTCTGGACTTGCTCGATCGCAAAGCCCTTGCCAACATCAGCAGCACAATCCCCTCCAAATCTCGCACACCTGCTACTCGCAAACCCGCAAAGATGGACCTCGACGGCAAACTCGTCTTCAACGAAGCCGACTCAGACGACGAAGTCATGGAGTTTGACGAAGCTGGCAACTCTGCATCTCTTGAAGATGGTATCAACGCATATGTTGAGGCTATCAAGGGACGTGATGCAGCACAGAGAGGTAGAGGTGGCAAGCTGAAGTTCAAGAACAGAGGTTCCAAGGGTGAAGATGAGGACGAGATGGAAATCGACGCTCAAGAAATCGCAGACGCAAGGGCGAAACCTCAACGAAGGAGTCTAGGTGGCGAACGCGGCTCTGGATTCAGAGGACGTGGCGGTTCTGGTGGTCGCGGCGGCGGCGGCTTCCGTGGTGATCGTGGAGGAGACTCTCGTGGAGGCCGTGGCGGTGGTTTCCGTGGTGGTAACTCTGGCTCAGGTGGTTTCCGTGGCGGCAGCTCAGGCTCGGGCGGCTTCCGTGGTGGTAGCAGAGGAGGTTTCGGCGATCGGGGAGGCAGAGGCGGTGGTAGAGGAGGCTCGCGCGGTGGCTTTGGTGATCGCAGAGGCGGTGGCTTTGGCGATCGTAGAGGTGGTGGTGGCGGTGGTGTCAACAAGGGCCGTTTCGCACCCAAGGGTCAAGGTCAGAGAGATGAGAACCGCAACAGAGCCAGCAGGGCTTAAATCAGCTCGTTGATTTAAAGGGCAAAAGTCATATGGGATGGAGTTTGTAGTTTGATATCATCTTATGGATAGCGTGTTTGGTTTTCTTCTGCATGGATGATCCCATGGTTTATGTGACATCTTGTATTGTCGTGTGCATGTGTCTCAATCGAATGCATGCGGGTTGACTGAAGTGTCGCTAGATGTCTTCTGGAAACTGTACAAGAAACTCAACACAACGCCCGTCGAAGTTACAAGGGCTGAGCGGGAGACAACAGTTCTTGTCAGCCACTTTACTGATTCACTTCCTTAGCTTTCACTTCTTGTTCTCTCACCATTGTTCTGTTGCTCTATTCAAGGCCAATTCCACGTAGCATGTCAACGAAACCAGAAAATGTCATCTCTCATGATCTGAGAGCTTCTAGACTTTCACAATCACTCACAGCAGATCTTGTGTCTACAAGAGTACTTCAACACCCACTCACCCCTACCTCCTCTGGTCATCAACATCTAACTTGACATCTCGTCTTCCACCATGATCATGAATGGCATGAAGTCAATTGCCTCAGCCGACAGAGCTGCTCGTGCAAATGCAAGAAGAAAGAGTACGCCATGATCGTATCCCACCTGCTGATCTCAACACTTACTTAATCACAGATCGCGAGACCGACTTCGACCAAGAAGAGCCTGCAAACAAAAAAGCCAAGATCGAGGAGGATGCAGTGATGACTGTGAGCCATCCACTACCACCATTCACTTTGTCACGCTAACATGTATCAGCCGGAAGAGCGTGCACGTATCCAGAGTGAGCACGACGAAGCCGTGAAGCACTTCAAACTCAAGATGGAGCGTCTTGAGATGGAACTAGAGCTCGTCAGCTCCGAGAGACGCCGCCTCAACAAAACTCTGGAAGAACAAGGTCGCGACCAGTCTGGAAAGTACACCCAACCTACCTTCTACCTCGACAAACGCTCTGCCCCAGCATTGGTCGAGGCTAGCGATGAGGAATACAACCGCATGCTGGACTATGCTCTGGATAGCGAGCCGCTGGTAGATGACGACACTGCTGAGGCTTTGATCGATGAGACTGGTCGGTCGTTCACCGACAAGGGCTTGCTAGAGCATCAGACACAGTGGCTCAAGAAGCACTTGTTGAAGTGAGGGCTCATCCCGGCAATGCATTCATCAGTAATGGAGAAGACGTTTCGGACCCGGGCAAGAGGCAGTCAGCCGATACTTCAAGAGGGGGCGCGAGAAGGCGTGATATAGATCTATCTACAGGGTGCGAGACGGCCATGGTCGTGCGAGCATTCTTGGAGCTGGACCTGCGGACGATTTCAAAGCTTGAAATAATGCGGGCCAGATAGAAAAATGGTACATCACCCATATTGAAAATCCACTTGGTTGTTACTTCCGGCGACGGAACATTATGCCTGGTGTTCAAAGACCAAAGACTGATTTCTCTTGAACGTATGATGGCGGAGATGTGAGACAGAGAATGAGGTGATGGGTGTGTTTGGCGTTGTATGCATGTGAGGACGAGAACATGTTTCGGTCATAGGTGGTGTAAGAATCAAAGATGCGCACATAGAAGCTCTGCAATCTGTGAGGAGTAGTGGAGATAGGGCGGAAGAAACACACGATTTACTAGAGGCGGAATATAACCAGCAGGAAAGAAATGGCGACGGATTGGGGCGAGATGTCAACCTCAATCTGAATTTTGATTACAAGGGAAAGTGGTTCCAATAGGCTGTGCTTTGAAGCAATTATGATCCTGATGGCTGTCTACCTGTCGCAGGAGTTTTCGTGAGATGTTACTTTGTAAGGATCGTTGCTTCAGATGATTGCAAAGTCCTACTTCTGAGCAGAGACTTCATCAACATCGTAGTCCTCAGGATCGGTCAAAAGGGCAGTCTGGACTGTTCTTCCTCCAGGACCTGGATCAGGGCATGGACAAAGAGGTCGCAGTCAACGGTCATTGCGGCAGTGACCTGAGTACCACTCTCTTCGATCGACTTGATGCACTTCTCCAGTTTAGGTTGCAAGTCCTTGAGCTTTTCGTCGTTGCCGATAGTGCCAATCTTGGTTGCGCTCAGAGAAAAGTGCTTACATTGTTAGCGACAAGCATCCAGCAGAATATGATCCAACTTACCATCAAGTGCTTTGCGATGTATTCACGACCGGCAAGTGTGATGAGTATCTCGAGATCTTCTTGGGCTTCGCATGGTGGCCCACGTCTAAGACACTTCAGGGCCTTCACTACGGCTACTTTTTCGCTTTCGACGCTGTGGCCGTCCACCAGTTTTTGACGTCTTTCGTTGCCCCGACGTAAATCGAGAATTGTTCTTTCCAGCTTCCCGGCGCTAGTTCTGTAGTATTCGAGCCCGTTGTCGTACCTCTGTGCAGCATTAATATTCGAGGCGATCTATTGTATGGAAAGAGATGCATACGCTGAACTCCATGATTGCAGAGATCGTCTGTCGGAATTGGCAAGTGTGTTGTGAAAGAGATAAAGTTAGGTTCAAGAAAGAGTTATGTACCGGTAGAATAGTGATGTGAGAGTGGGAGTTGACAACACATTCAATTGGCGAGGCAATATCAATTGAAGGTCCATGTGAAAGTTGATGTGAGAGACTCGGAGATTTGGCCGAAGTCAAGGTGTGAGCAAGATGAGAGGTGTGTTTAATCAAGTGATGGTGGCTACAAGAGATCACGACGGTGATCTTGTTTGCAAAAATTCCCATGATCAATTCGTAAATTGAAACACAGCAAGGATCAGCTCAGTCATCAGGTACTGTCAGTTGAGAGTTCACTTGTGTCTTCCTCTCGCTGGAGCTTCTCCCACTAACAGTTGTGTATGCCTTCTCACTTGTCAACGGGTGACGCGAAGAGCAGATGACCATCTTGAGAAAGTCTTGACCGCAGACCATCGAGGATGTAGTCATGCCAATGGATGGAAGCGAGCAATGATTGATCGAAACACGCCAAGACCCTTCGCTTTACCACAAGCATTTATATTGAGCTAGAGTCGGATTGATTCAAAGCACAAAAGAAAGGGCATATGGCACAATCGGTAGCGCGCTCTTGCTAGTCAACTGACAACTTGTCATATGCGGTGGGCCAAAAGTCAGTTTCAAATGAGATTGAGGATGGAAATCTTTCGGGCGGGTCAAGCCAGTCCAAACAGCCGGAGACTGAGGCGACCCGAGAAGACTTTCTTTTTTGCATCTCTGACTGATATCTCGTTTTCAAAAAAAGATTGGTGCGTATGCGCGGTGAATGTGTTTTGGGTTTGGGTGGATGGGATGAGGTTGCTCTGTGTGTTTGGTACAGTATATAGATGCGGGTTCGATCCCCTGAGGAAGCCACTTTTTGCTGGAATTGAGGATCTCGAGCGAGATACGAGATCTGGAGGCTATCTCCTGCCGTGTGGATCGAAGCAAGACTTGCGATTTCCTACCTTCCCAGACACGGACGAGGTCATCTCGAGATAGGTCTCTCTACATTTCCCACGGGCTCCCGTTCACGCTCGATAGGACCAAACGGGAGCCGGCAGGAGTGTGACTTTGCCGACATGGAAGGAGCCAAGATGAACGAAAGAGAGCGGGTATACATGGGGTATTGCAGATGACAACAAAGAGGATATTTGTACATTGACTGTTGTCGATGAACTCAGGCCTCATCGACGACCTCCTCTCCGTACATCTGCTCTTCCATGTCTTCGTCGTTTGATGTAGCAGGAGCGTCGGTGGCAGCCTTGTCCTCGTCCATCTTTTTGGTCAAGAATTGGTTGATGTCGTCTTGCATTTGAGAGACATTGTCGCGCAGGTGAGCGAGGTATTGCGACTTTTCATGTGACGAGCTGGCCTCGGTGGGGGCGGATGAGAGCGGGGACGAGAAGGTGTTGGTCGCAGTTGGCGATGTGTAGACGGCGGTCAAGTGGGCGGGCATGTTGGCAGTATTCGGCGTATCAGTTGTCGATAGCAGGAGGTTGGAAGTAGGAGAGGGATTTTGACAGGAGAGGCTTTACTGTTTTCGGGAAGGTCGAGGAACGGGACGGGCTTGGATGATGACGGTGGAAAGTCTGACTCCACACAAATCAGAGAGCGACTTTGAGACATGGTGCATGTACTTGGGCCAAAGACATCCGAACATGAGGCAGCATGAATAATAACAACCATCACCCCTCTTTGCGACCCCGGCCGCGACAACGCTCTCCCTCTGGCTCCGGCTCTGGCCCTGGCACAGGCACAGGCACCCTGTCGTCGCATCGCAGCGCATCGAGCATGTCGGCGGCCACCAACGATTCGTCCACCAAACACCAACCACCGCAACAGCAATACTCGCCTCGTCCTAGCACCGCTCACAGCACCACTGCGCCCTCTGCTCTGGCAAACTTCTCCCGTCCTCAACCTCGCCAGTCCATCGATGCTCAACTGCGCATGACCTCTCCCCCACCTCCTCCGCCGTCAGCCCCTCCATCCATCCTCCAGCGTGGTCGTCAACACTCGCAAGGCTTCTTTGAGCCTTCCCTACCACACACTTCGCATATGCCAGCCTCCCAAATCGCTGCTCAAGCCGCCATGCACCACATGCACTCTGCGAACCAAGACCGCAAACGTCCGAATCCTCCCTTACAGCCCATCAATGTCGCCGCTAGTCGTATGGACCGTCGCATAGCCTCTCCAACTACACTGAGTCCTCCTCCGCAACAGTCTTCCCATATCGACAGTAGGATCACTGCCACGACTGCTGCCAACGTCGCTTTCCCGAGAAGTCCAGGCCCCATGCCTTCTCCCCATGCCTTGACTGCCGATCAACCTGTTTCCGCTCCTCCTCCGCCAACTCCCTCAGAAGTAAAAGTCAAGGAACGCTCCAAGATGAAGCTGTTCCACAAGCCAAAGAGTATTGGGATCACAAAAGACAAGGACTTTGACAAAAAAGCTGCTCCAGCCTTGCCATCTCCAAACCGTGGCTTGCTGCGTGCTGGTTTCGCAAGTGCTTCCATGACTAGTCTGACCGATCCAAACTCTTCTGCCGCTGCCTCTGTATATTCTTCCGCCAATACTTCGACTTCAACCTTGGTGCCCGTAACCACCACAGCGACGGCAACAGCAGACAAGAAAGAGGACAAGGAGAAACACAGGCACCACTTCTTGTCAAGGCAGAAACAAAAAGATCGCGGTGCTTTGCCTCTATCTTCGGCTTCCTCAAACTCGACTGCAGTAGACCCAAATGCTCCACAGTCTCTTTACTCGTTCACCCCTCAGTCTCCCGGTTTCTCCAAATCTGTCAGTGGTTTGGACTTACGACACGGCGGACGTGCCTTGAGGGAAAAGAAAAAGGAAGAAAAGGCTGCTGCTGCGGCCGCGACAAATCTTACGCCAATCATGTCCAACAGCTCTGGCAATCTGCTGAGAGACGACTCGAGAAGTGACTTCATGGGTCCCAGTAGTCTTGACTCGACCTCGATATTAGGTCCTCCCAGTAGCAACTCGCTCTTCTCGCTTCCCTTGTACGAGCCGCAACCTACAATGTCAGCCGCTGCATTCAACAATTTGGGCAACAGCATGGGGTTACATGGCATCACAGCCGATGATGCTTGGCCCTTACTCAAGGCAAGACTGTTGAACATCTTTTCTGGCGAGGACTTACGGACACCTATCGAGGACTTCAACCTACTCGTCTCTGTCCACATTCGGCGATGCATTCAGAAGCGTGCTCCTGTGGTTCTGGTAGAGGACTTGAGGGAACTACTAGCGACAGGCTTCTCTTCTCTCGCACAAACGTTACGAGGTGTGCCAGACGAGCGACTTGTAACACGACTTGTCGCAATCTGGCAGACAACATTCAGCTCTATCCTTCCTTTCATTCAAGCTGTCTTTCTACCTCTCGACCTCGAATTCAGGGGTCGTGGCAGTATCATGAGTGCAAGAGAGGCTCAAGAATTTTGGGGTGCCTTTGTACCTGCAGAGATGCCGCCACCATTCTTCCGGAAACAGTCTTCCTCGTTCGACGAGATAAGACCGAGTAGTTCTGGAGGCGCGACGATTACGAGCAATACATCAAATCGAATGCCCGGTTTGGGGGAAGAGTTGGACGTCCGTCGCATCGCATTAATCGTCTTTCGTGATGTGGTGCTACTTCCTCGTCATGAGTCGCTGCTGGCCATCTTCTCACGACTGTCGCTGGACAGCATCAACACCGCACCTGCCCCGAACAATCTCTCCTCATCACCACCCATATCCAGCAATCGCGGTCGGGGCTTCTCAAACCCAGCAGCAGGAGGAGCAGAAAGACCTTCCACAGGCGGTAGCCTCTCTCCACGCCTCGGAAGCAGTTTCAACAGCAATACAAACTATCTTGATAACAATAACAACGGAGTAATAGGTTCACCACCTCCCCAACACACACGCAGCCGCGCCACCTCCAACACCTCTGCGGGATCTTTTGGCACTTCCCTTCAGCACACCTCATCACACTATCCAGCTGCGTCCATCGACAGCGTAACTTCCGCTCCCGCATTCTCATCTTCATTCTCCCCTGATCCCTCAGGCCGCCCACCGACATTTGCAGACCCTGCTCAAGTCACTCAAACCGTGGCTAGGATGCTACAATGTGTTTCTGTGGTTGCTGGCGCACAAACAGGAGATCAGAGTCAGAGTATGGTGGAGAGATTGACTAGGGAGTTGAAGTACAATTGGTTGGGTAGGGGAAGGACTGGAAGGCAACGACGAGGCTGGGTGGGTGTCAAGGGAAAGAACACGTCTGGAGTGGGGCAGGGGCAAGGATTGGGGGTTAATGGATTGGGTGTCGTCGGTGCTTGAGCATTTTTCTACTTTTGACCTTTGGTTATGGGAGTTCTCTTGGTTTTAGGATATAGGAAGGGGCAAGGGCAAGACTTGGGGTGATGGTCGGGGGTTCAGATCAAAGTGTAGGAAGGGAAGGTCCGGGGCTTTGGAAAGAAACGGTGGAGTTCTGATACCATGGACCAGGTGGATAAGGATGGCAGCATCAAGCATAATGAACAATTTTACGACTTCAAAAACCTCATGTCATTTGCACGCCCTCCGTTTGTCTCAAGCTGTACAAACCGTGGTGTTTGCTTGAAAAGGTAGTGTTCTGTCATCTTACATGCCATATCCACGGTGGCTATACATTACATGCCCATCCCTCATATGTCCCATCATACACGTTTCCAATACCACTAACACCCATGCATCAACTCATTCCTCGGCCATTCATATCCAGTATCCGCCCAAGTCTGCAAAACATCATCAGCTTCAACTCTTCACCTCTCATTCTTGTCCTCGGGTTACTTACAGTATAGTTGGGATTCAAATACGCCTCTGGATGATTTTTGATATATTCTGTCGTTTCGAAACCGGGAGGATCGCAAGTTATTGACTCTTCGCCTGGTTTTTGGTATATGCGAACGTAGTCTACACGCATTATTGCCGGGAATTCTACTGCTGACCAGTTTATAGCGACCCAGTTTTCGGATATTCCTAGATTGAGGATCATGGACATTGGCTAGGATTCATGTTAGCAATGAGGGCGTGGAACGAGGTGGGAGAGAGAGGGAGTGGCTACCTCTTCACTGATGATCCTCTGATCGATGTTTCCGTTCTTGCCAATGGCTCTGGCATCGAATTTCATCATCTCCTCTCCTGCGACCGTCCATGCAATGAATGAATCCTCTGTAACACCAGGTTCGTATTCAAAAGCATACCGTTGATAAGCCTTTCCGTCGTACCACTCATTATTCAACATCGTGGTTGTAGAAACGGCTTGTTGGAAAGGTCCTCCTGTCCATGTATTCAGGAACGATAAGGAGTAATCAGGAATTTCCATAAAGTCGACATTGGGATACCACCAGGTATCGAAGGGAGCGATTTGGTAACTTTGGGTTGCTACTCCGAGGCCTTTGCCGCCGTAGTCTGCAGATACTTCGATGATGTCGATTTCAGGGGCGCCGCGGCCTTTGCCTGGAGTGGGATGATCGGCACCTGGACACGTGCAAGAGGCGAGTTTTTGACCGGGCAATTTGTTCATACCGCTGCTGTCGCTCTGGTTTGGTGTAATTCCTGCGTCACAGGAGTCGTAAGTGTAAGGCCATGTGCCGTCTGTGGTTGCTAGATAGCCTGGTCGCCCGAGGTTTCCCAAACTCCAGACACCGGGCCACAGTGCGTGAATTCCTGCTGGTCCGGGAAGTGACACAGAGACTTCGAAAATGCCGCCTTTGAAGCAGAGTTGATTCCACGAGTTTAGCATGCCGCTTCGGAACTGGAGGCCGTGGTTGCCGAAGGCGTCGAGTTGGAGATGGAGTGCACCGTCCCAGGTTGTCACGGCGTCAGGATCGTACCATTCGAGATCTCGCGTGGCTCCGTACCAGAAATCTGGAGCAAACCAGTATGGATCGTCTCCAGGGTAGAATGTGCGGTTCACTTCATTAAACTCATCGCTGAAGACAAGATTGTAGTGATCTCCGTCAACACCTATTCTTGTCCTTTCTGATTTTGGTGTGTCTGGGTCGATCAGTCCAGTACGTACATTCTTTAGCAATGGCCACTTTCGACTTGCGTTCACCGTCGCCCAGGTCACCTCATTATCCAGATATCCCCACATTTGATCCAGTGGCGTATCGTTGTATCCAATGATGTTGATGCCTGACCAGCTGAGCACAGGCAACATGATGAACACACTAAGCAAGCCGATGACCATAAATGCAAGGCCAAGTGTGTCCAGCACATTCTTGCGCGAAAAGTGGTCTCGCAATGTCGGTTTGAGTTTTACATCATCGTCGACCATTGGCAGGTGCATGTCATCATCCCATTCTTTCTCGTGCCAGTATAGAGGAAACGTGTAGCCTTGTTCTTCGGTGAGTGGCGCACCGAGTCTGTCATCGAGATATGGAAAGAATGATCTGTCCGGATCGTTGTTGTCGATGAAGTCTGGCCTAGGGGTTGCAATCGCTGCGGCACCTATAGCAGGAGACGCAACTGTGGTCTCCAAGTTATTCGCGGGATGATTTTCGTCAGTAAACGGGTTCGAGTTTCGTCTGGATATCGGTACAGAAGTAGCTCCGGCATGTTGCGTACTATCCATTGAATTGCGACGGGGCAGCAAAGCAGTCAGATCGGTCGTCGATTGACTGGGTGTTGCGAATGGGTTGTAATATCTGTCAAAGTCCCGACCCAAGTCTCGAACAGATCTGGGCGTGGCCATCCTTGATAAGCTTGTGGACGAGCTAACATTACGCATGCTATAGGGACGGGAAGCTGGCCGCGACGCTGGTATAGGCGGGGGAGGCAATAGCCCTTGACCAAGTGCAATACCAGCAGCATTCGCATCTCGTGTACGCGCGTTGTGTAGTGACCCCACTGATCCATCTCTTGACGATTGGTCGGACACGGTCGAGTTTGTGGAACGATGGGCGGTCGTGGGATTCGGCCGATCATGTCGAGCTATATTCTCACTGCTTGTTCGTCTGCTGGGTGGTCGCAAAGACGCTGATGAAAGCTGTGCATGAAGGTTGACCGCTGACCGTCCAGCTTGCTCGCCATGTCTTTCATCGTCCAGGTATGATGATTCTGGTCGTGTGAGACGGCGTGAAGATGAAGGTCTGATTGGTGAAGCCATTGTGTCGTGATTTGATCAGAAGAGCGGGTGTTGCTGCATATGGCTGTGATAGAAGGACTATATCTTGCCCACGCAGCAATCGCGCGATCAACGGTCGGAAAAGGAAGCGATTCCAAAGATGCAACGACCAGGAGTACTTTATCTTCCAGGATGGTGCACGGATGCAGTTTCCTAGGGTCTTTTCTGGGGCAGAATGCGGAGTCGAAACGAAAGCTCAAAAGCAACACTGCGGCCGAATCATGTCCAAGTGGAGGTTGTGAGAGAGTTTTGAAAAGAATGGAAGAAATGTTTTTTGAAGGTTGAGAAGAACGTACAACAGAAACACGAGAACTCACCAGCCATGGGTCGAGATGTTGCCCAGCACATCCCCTGGCACAATACTGCCACTGCCATGCAGCGCGGCATTTCTAGTCGAGTTGGCGCATTTGGCTGACGAACTAAAACCGTTAAGACTTTCTGGCTTGGTGAGGGGTCCAATCGAGGTGCAGGAATAGATTGGCTCAAGCAGGAACCCAACGAATCGTCGCATTTCTTATGCGGCTCGGATATACAGCACATCTCCTGCGGCGTGCAGAATACCATCGTGAGCATGCGCGTACTGCTGATGTTGTGGTATAGAGCTGATCAGTGACTTGCCAATCTGTCAAGCGAAGCATCCATCTGCGGTATAACGCCTCGTAAACGTGCCGTCTTTTCGAGACAATATGCGATAACGTGGTTCATACGAGCGGGTGATCCCATGGCGCAACTTGTGACAGCTGGTCAGGATTCAGGAACCAAAACAAGGTTTCTCGTAAACAGCGACCACGATGCCTCGATATTTCGATGCTCGTCGATCTACATATACCAAGCAAGCCCAGCGCTTGGAGTCTGCTTGAACACGCAACTTTCAGCCGTTCTGAAATCACTCTCTCATGAGAATTGACTGCGCATCGCTTGGCCGAGTTTTGTTGAAGAGATGTCACGCGTCAAGTTACTTAACGCACCCCTGTACAAAGGAGGTTTTGAGGTAGAGTACAGCCTCCATTGGCATGTTCAGCTGAAGGCGTTGACGATACGATGTCGCGAATAGGGGTCAAGGGTACACGTGCATCAACGAAGACGCGTCGCCGCCGCTCTCGCAACATCTTTGAGAGGGGTATACAACCACGGGCGCACGCATACCACTCTGAGAATGAGATAATTCTGGGTTTGAGAGTGCAAGACAGCGACGAGAGTTGTATGAAGATGGCAGCCCTCGCAAATTTACGACACCAAGCTGGACCGCAGATCTGTGCGCGTCGGGAAGCCTCGGTCCAAACGGCCGGTCTCTTCATCCTCTGGTCTTGACTCTTTTTTGATCAATTCCCCAACCATGTAAACAGACCTTTGTTCTCGTCGTGTACTCTCGACACTCCCATGACCACACAGAACAGATGCCGCCCCGCAGTGCTTCGTCAGTGGAGAAGAGGAAGCGCCGCCCACATGTTAAGAGCAAGAACGGATGCTTGACATGCAAGAGGCGACAGGTACGATGTGACGAACACAGACCTGAATGTCTGAACTGCGGACGTCTCAGTCGAAAATGCGAATATCCAGATATGAAGGACTCCAGTGTGGCACGTTTAGGCAACCTACCTATCCGACTTCCATTGACTGAACATCCTGGCTGGCTCGATCGCGACTCGTACTTTTTCAACCATCTCTCCTGCTTGATTGGAGACCTTCAGCAAAGACAAAGACAACAGCTTGTATTTGGAGGACTCGTGTTGCATGAGTACGTAAACACTCCTCTTGGCTCTGCACTAGCTCGAATCTGATATCTGCTAGAACCTTCAAGATAGCTATGCAAAAGGACTTCGTTAGGCATGCGATTTGCGCTCTTTCTGCTTCTCATCTTTCTTCTCTTACCAAAACTACGGACATGGCACACGCTAGTGCCGAATATCGATACCTTGCAATACGAGGCCTGCGTCAAAATTTGACAGACAGCGATCCGGACAATCTCGTTGGAGTCTTGGCCGCTTCGCTGGTACTCTCCTGGCAAGCTCCTTCGAGTGACGAGTACACGCATACGATGCAAGGAGTCAAGAGCGTGCTTGACTTCATGGATGTCAACCAACAACATTCTGATCTGAGATCGCTTCTTGCATCCTCAGATGAAGTCTCCATCTTACGAGACGCCACTTTTAGCCTTCCGGAGCGACCTTTGACCAGAGCTCTCACGGTACTCAGTACAGTATTGAAGAGGATACGAAGTTTCAAGGTTGATGATGAATTCAAGCGCGGCATCAAAGAGCTGTCAAATTATGTCTCTAGTCTGGCAATGCTCTCAGTGACAAATACACCGGCCGAATACCAGTTGCAAGCACTCTACCCTATCAGGAATTGGATGTACTGGTTCCCTAGCGCTTTCCAACGCCTCGCTCAGGGAGATCCTGTCGTTATGCTATTCTTCGCATGCTACGAAATGGTTCATCTCGCCATCGCGCCCGTCCTCCCAGCGACAAATACCCCTTTGAGCATTCTGAAGCGAGCGAAGATTATCGAGAATTTGGATCGACAATTGACAAGTCTCGAAAGCTCTATACACGTCTCTGGATTTACTTCGGACGAACGATCACAGACTCTCCAGATATTGAAAAGCTTGATGGCTGGACCTCGCTCATGGACTCAGACGAACGTCATAACGTGAATTCGTGAGCTATCACAGCACGCCAACAGGAGATTCCGGCCAGATTGGACATATTATCAACGACTGACGGAATTTATCACGCTTTTATCAACCAATTTGATCTCACGCAATGTCGCATTGTAAGATTGGCACAGATCTCGCTGCAACTATTGCATTACACATTTGCCTACTCGAGCTTCTTATTGAATCCGGTGAAGTGTCTATGGGACTATAACAAATCCTGTAAATGCATTGGTCTTGTCCTCAAAGACCTTTGATTTGACGCCTTTCTGGAGCTTCCACAATGTACCGCCAAGATCAGAAACATAGATCGTGTCGTTCGACATGTCCAGTCTTAGTCCAATAGTTTCGTCGAAGCCGTTGAAGAGGATCTCATGCTTTGGGAAGAGGCCATTCTCCATCGGGCGCGCACGGCCATTTGCATCAAGCTGTGCTCTGTTCAAGCTGTTACCGTAAGGTACTTCGCCTCGGTCCGTCCAGTAAAGCATGTTGTTGGTGTCGTCGAATTCGAGGTCAATTGGCTCGGGTAGCTTGTCCAAGACACACTCCATGTCCGATCTACTGGTTGCTGAATCACCGGCAGGCATACCGATGTTGACGCTGAAGATGCGACCTTTACCGCTTTTTGGTGAACCCTTTTGTGTCCAGAACAGTTTGCCAAGATTAGGAGCCAGTGTGATACCGACGCACCATTTGCTCTGGTCGTTTGTTTCCTCGGGCTTTCGCCAGTCGCCTGTCTGTACCAGTGTGTGAAGGCCGCTTCCATCAAGGTTGCAGCACATCACACGAAGACCCTCCCTGTCGCAAAAGTATAGCCTGCTGTTCTTCTCGTCGATGACAGTCTGCTTCGGCGTGTGAACACTACCACGGGGTACTATCTCTTTAACATCACTGCCATCAAGCTTGCAGGAAAAGACTCTTCCGTCATTGTTGCCGAAAGTGCCCATGTCAGTGGTGTACAGACGATTGTCGGCTTTACAGTACTCGATACCATCTGGCAAGCCGGCTTTCTCCAACAATGTCGAAGGCTTGCTGCCGTCCTTTGAGACTTGGAACAGACGGCCGTTGCTGAGGACCTCTTTCGTGCTACCCTTTCCCTTGAGCGACTTCGACACACCAAGCTCGCAAAGAACGATCTTGGATGTATCGGGTGCTGAAGAGGGATAGAGACCGCCCTTTTGACACTTGTCTCCGAGCCTTCCCGGCTTAATATAGTTCTCTTCCAGGAAATCGACAGTTTTGTCTTTGGGCAGTCCTCTCTCATCAACGTAGTGCTGTTCGATAAACTGGACAGTGTCTAGACCAACCTCTGCGTGAGTGTCAGCATATGATTTGGATCCACGCTGAATAGGAGAATGACTCACGATCCATGATGCGACAAGGAGTTTGCTTCGAGCCCCAGAACAATGTCCACATCTGATCCAGCTCCTCGGGTGTTGAAACACCCTCTGCCAAGATCGTCAAGAACTCGCGCTTAATAGCAGCCCATGTTCGGTTAAAAATGAACCCAGTCGACTCTTTGCGAGCAACGAATGGGACGAGTCCTGCTTCCTTGTGGCGTTCTGCGAGGAAAGGGAAGATCTCCGGGTGTGTGTATCCATCAGTCATCAGTTCGACCATCATGATTGTCGGCGGCATGAAATAGTGAGTATTCAGAATACGGCATTTCGTCTCGTCGTTGACCTTCTCAATCATCTCACTGGACTTGTATGATGATGAGTTAGATGCGAGTATGCAATCCTTGGGAGCCTGGAGGACAGAAATCAGTAATGTGGCCATTTGAATGGGCCGTAGAGCCACTCGAAACTCAAAGAGATGCACTCACAAGTCTTTCGAGCTCTGCAAAGGTTTCGATCTTGATGTTGAGTTTCTCAGGAACGACTTCGAACACAAGCCAAGCGTCCTGGACAGCAGATTCGAGATCTACAAAGACAGCGACTTTGCCTGGGGTCTTTCCAGTAGCTTCGGCATATGATGCCACATTTGCATTGAAGTACTCGACAGCATCGTTACGCTGCTGTTCGCTAGGATCTCTGATTCGGATGTTATAACCAGCGGATGCCCAGCAGCAGGCTATGCATAAACTAGTCAGCTTGAATCCATCCAATCTGGATCATACGCTCATCACCCACCGATACGTCTTCCTAGGACACCGCCACCGAGTACGGCTACTGGCCTTGAGGCATAGTTTTGAGGAGGAGTCCACATGCTTGTGAGAGATGAGAAATTTTGATAGAAAATATTGTGATGTGAAGCTTGCTATCTACAGGTCTCAGTAACGGTATATATGGGCGCTACTTAGGCGTCTATGTTTACATCACAATGGTTTGTTCATAGATACCAACATGAACGACTGAACACGACCGGCATGCTGCTGCCGCAACAACGATTGCGATGGAGATGGCGATGACGCTGCATACTAGTATGCACAACACGACCGGCAACGATGAGCCGCGAGGGTCGAATTTCGGAACAGACACTGCAGTGGTAGGGCACGTTCATCATGAGTGGTTCTGAATCATAATTCATGAACGTTGTTCTATGAAGAAACAGAAGTCGACATACGAGCGGCCCATGCGCACGGACGACAAAAGTCGGGCTCTCTGAAACTGACAGCCGTGAACAACCCTCTCATCTACCTTCGGTTTCGGACCGATCCTGACCTCCCGGTTTGACACGACCCCGACATACCTCATCTCGCTATGGTCGCCCCCTTAGGATCTCTAATGTGGGAGGAAGACTAGTCAAGAGCCTATCACCAGGATTTTGTTTACGCACCAATATGTCGCGTTCGATCCACTGTTGAGTGCGGCCGTGCAGGCTCGGCAGAGGTGATAGGCCTCGGCCTTCATGCTCAGGCGAGCAGAGAGTATGTTATTGCTATTGGCGGTAAGCAATATAAGAAAACTTGTGCGCTTGGAAGATCCGTTTTAGACCCTGCCGTCCTTGATTCAACTTGTGCAAAGCATTTTCTCACACCGTCTCCGAAGGCCAAAATACCAAATTCGACATGACAGTAATCACAGAATACACCCTCAAGGAGGTTGCAGAGCACAACACCGAAAAAGACCTCTGGATCATAGTCGATGGCAACATATACGACGTTACAAAGTACACCCTAGATCATCCCGGTGGTGTAGAATCACTGGTTGAAGTGGCTGGACAAGATGCTACCCAAGCATTCGAAGACGTCGGGCATTCGGATGAGGCCAGAGAGATCATGGCTCCTTTCTTGATCGGCACGGTCCAAGGATTCAGCGCCACAACTTCACGCAAGCAGACTGTTCAAATCGTTCGCAAGGAGCCGGTCTCAAGCCAGAGCAACCTACTCAGCACAAAGACTCTCAGCACAATTGGCGCCGCAAGCTTGGTTGCTGGTACGGTCACAACAGTAGCATACAAGCTGCACGGCAAAGTTCACATTCCTGGCGCCCAGCAATACCTTCACAAGATAAACTTCTTGCAATCCGAAAATGGTTTCCTCAAAGGCTTCTTGCTTGCAAGCGTGCTGTCAGCAGCATTCGGAGCAGGCTTCGCATCGTACATTTCAAAGATCACGACTATTCCTGGCGGATTCGGGCGAAGTGCAATGTACAAAAAGGTCCCCAAGCTGCCCACCAGGCATTTTGTCGGCTTCCTGAAAAGCACAGAGTTCCAGCCATTGCCATTGGTGTCAAAGCAGATTCTACCTGGTCAGGGTCTGGTCCGCCTGACATTCGAGCTTCCCACTCCGACGACTAGACTTGGATTGCCCATCGGTCAGCACGTTGCGATCCAGGCTAAGATTGGAGAGCAGACAATCACACGCTCATATACACCAACCTCGAATGACACTGATCTCGGCAAGCTGGTCCTTCTCATCCGTCTCTACGACGACGGCATGTTGACCGGACAATACCTTGCAAAGCTCAAGGTCGGCGATCAAGTCCTCTTCCGTGGTCCCAAGGGTGCTATGAAGTACCAAAAGGGTTATGCTAAGAAGATCGGCATGGTTGCTGGAGGTACTGGTATCACTCCTCACTACCAGCTAATCAGATCAATCTGCGAAGACCCAAGGGACACCACAGAGGTTTCTTTGGTGTACGCCAATCGCACTGAGGATGACATCCTACTCAGATCGGAGCTGGATCTTTGGGCAAAATCTTACCCGAAGAACCTCAAGGTGCATTATATGCTCGACAACCCACCCGAGGGTTGGCAATATGGAAGTGGTTTCATCACCAAGGACGTGTTGGAGCAACACATGCCTGCACCTTCGAACGATGGCTCGACCAAAATCCTTCTCTGTGGACCTCCTGGCATGATCAATGCCACAAAGAAGAACCTAGTCGAGCTGGGATGGAAGAAGCCTGGTGCTGTCGGCAAGATGACCGATGATATCTTCACGTTCTAATGTACTATACTCCGATGATCTCAATATACCATTCGTGTTCACTTCACTGTCTTTTCCCGTACATTGAGCTTCCAATTTGTGATTTTCCCAATGATGTAGGAGCATCAGCTTTCTTTGAACAAACAGTCAATGACGACAATCGTTGTGCCTTGTGTCAGAGTCTCAGCGGTCTATCTAATCGTGTAAGATTGTGAGAAAGGTTCCTCCTGGCTTGCCAATTTCCATATTATTTGTGTCCGGATTCCATAGAAAACTTCATCGCACTAAATGATTCAACCTCAGTCTTTCTGCTCTTTTGCCATGATGCTTCCCGAGGATGGAGATCGAGGTGGTTGAACCGTGAGGCAGGGTCATCCACCTGTCATGACAGCTTACTAAGCAGCTTAATCTAAATTTGACGACGCTAGAAAGTGTCCATACGATCGGCAAACTCGGGGCAACCACATCTGGATATCGTTGCGACTCGTAATTGCGCTTCCTGAAACTTTTCCAGAACGCGTCCCCGGCCCGTCCTCGCAAGTATGTGACATGTGAAAACATCATATCGGTCGCCTCATCTGCTCGATTGCCGCTCGTACACGTTCGGCCTCCTTAGATGATGCCGTACGCAATTCCTTGAAACCCATCGCAAACTCAAATGATTGTCGCAAAGATGCGAGGACTTACTCGTAGCGGTGTAATGTCGCGGCCGAGATTCGAGACTTCTCGCCTACTTCGACCCGCTTGTAATGAGTTTTTGATGAAGACGAATTGCGAACCGCGGCAGGGTATTTGATGGTCCGTGATGCATTATGGGTCAGCAACAAGCAACTGGGTAGGCTGTCCGTTTATGAAGTGGATGCTCAATATATAACACAGACTCCCTCAAACTCCATGGGCAAGTACAGACTATAGTATTGATCAACCATAGCAAACATGCCTTCAGTACAGTTCTATCTTCTGGGCCAGGATCCTACCACGGGGCATGAGATCGAGGTCGACTCAAGCGCAGTATCTGACTATGAGTCGCTTCGTCTCTTGGTGGCAGGATACTTTGCTATCCTGGAGCCGAGTGGTAAGCATGTCGTTTTTCCAACACAAGCAGCTACTGATTCAATTCAGGCATCGACTTTTCCGTCGATGGAAACACCCTCACCGAGGTGTCAGAGGTCATCAGCAGTCAACAACCAGTCGCAATCACGATAGACGGCAAGCAAGTCAGAGAAGTGCCGGGTCCTAAAGGCTTCCCTTATATCGGCAACTACTACGAAATCTACCCCGACCATCTCGGTAACAACCAGAGACTTTTCGATACATATGGTCCTGTCTTCAAGACGACCAATTTTGGCTCAACCATCTATCAGACTAACGACCCTGTGATCGCCAACCATGTCTTCAACGAAAACGGATTCTTTACCAAACAGATCACACCCGAACATCCGCTTTTCGGTATCATGGATCAAGAAGCAGGCTTGTTCCTCGCAGATACAGATACTGAAGCCTGGAGACTTACGCACAAATTCCTTCCTCCAGCTTTCTCCCCAAAGGCCGTCCGTCACTACAGCCCAAAGATGCAGCAGACTGTAGAGTCGGCGTACAAGGTCTTTGATCAACTGGATGAGCAAGGCGATGCATTCAACGTATATCTGTACATGCTGAAGCTCGGCTCTCAAGCTGTTGGTCAACTTACTCTGGGGCTCGATTTCAACCACTTCTCCTCGGTCTATGCGCCAATGCACAAGATGGTACGCGACATTGCGGAACTCTTGGAGTTGAACAAGAAGGTTTCTACCATGGGATCGTGGTACTCATATCTGCCTTTCGGCGACCCGGCAAAACTGCGACACGTCAGAAACGAACTTGAGCACCAGATGGAAGCTGCTATCGCTGCAGTGACTCCCAACGGTGTTGAAGATTTGGACTTGCAGGATGCAGCGCTCAAGGCATCTTGTATTGCGGGTGAGTTATGTTGATATGACATCCTTGCAACTTTTGACTGACTCAATAATTCAGATTATGCTGTTCGTGCCGTTGATGGCCAAGGAGAGAAGCTACCTAAACGCTACCTCAGCCACTCAATCATGGTAGCCACAGCAGCCGGTTTCACAACTACCTCATCGCTTCTCTCATGGCTTATTTACGGATTGGTCACCTACGAGGGCATGCAAGAACGTCTGCTGCAGGAGCTCATCGATAATGACATCGACGAAGACACCGTACTTGACGCCGATCTCATCGGCAAGCTCCCTTTCCTGGACAAGTATGTCAAGGAAATGCAGCGCAAACACAACCCCTCTTACCAGCCCGGCCGCACAGCTCAGCACGATCTAATCCTGCCAGGTGGTTATAAGATTCCAAAGGGCGGCATATGTATCCCAGCCTTACATCACATCCACAACAATCCCAAGCTATGGGACAACCCGGCACGATTCAACCCTGATAGATGGGACACAGAGGAGGTCAAGAACCGCCACCGGTCCACATACATACCCTTCGCCCAAGGACCTCGTGGCTGTATTGGATTCAACTTCGCTCTCCTGGAAGTCAAAATCTTCCTGCCCAAACTTGTTTACCGTTACCACTGGTCAAAAGCTGATGATGAGGCTGTCGAGTATGATCCCTTCTTCCAGCTCATCCGACCTACAAACTTCATGGCACGTGCGGAGAGAAGAGTCAAGTGGCCAGCAAAGTCTGCTTAGTTTAAATAATGATTGCAAAACGAATGCTTTTCTTCTTCAAAACATGGCGCACGCTCGTCGATAGGATGTGAGTAGGAAATTTTAGGTCTTCCCAAGCTCTGTGGAGCAGCGTCTTCCGACAAAACTGCAACGGAAACGGTCTTACTCTATGGCTGCTTTGCGACATGGATGACGATTTTGCCCTTAGTACGACCCAGCTTCAGCTTTTGGAAAGCTTTTGGTACATCCTCGAATTCAAACGTAGAGTCGACGGTTGTACGCAGGCTCCCGTCGGCGAGCCATTCAGCGATCTGCGTAAGGTCTGCTTGCTTTGTTTCCACCATTGTCCACGTCAGACGGCGCTGACCTCCCCCCAATAATGATGGTTGCATGAACAATCGCGCGATTCGAGCCATGCCGGAGACGTTGGGGTTCGCGGCAACCAGTACAAAGGTGCCGCTAGGTTTCAAGAACTGATGGCTCTTGTGATAGAGATTGTCTGGCACACCGACGTTGTCGAGGACTGAGTCAAACACCTGTCCACGTTGAGTCAATTCTGAGATAAGGTCGCACTTTGTATAGTCAATGACTTCATCTGCTCCAACTGCTTTGCAGAGTTCGATGTTTGGGGTTGAACATGTGACAGTGACGTGTATGTTTCTGGCTTTGGCCATCTGTATGGCGAAAGTGCCTATTCCGCCGCTCCCTCCGTTGATCAACACATGTGACCCGGGCTGTGTCGTGCTGTTAGGGAACAGCGATTGGTAGGCTGTAAGCGCTGCTGTGCCTGTCGCGGCGGCCTGATCCGGATCAACTCCAGGTGGTAAAAGCACACATTGGTTCGAGTTGACGACAACGAAGCGAGCGAGTGTCCCAGCCTTGATGAAAGCACTACTGAGCGCGCCAAAGACATTTTGACCCTCCTGGAAAGCAGAACAGTCTTTGTGCTTCGCTGCGACTCGACCACAGAAATCAAGACCCGGTGTAGCTGGGAGTGACAACAAAAAAGAGGACATGACACCGCTGGCCTCGGGTATTTTGTACTCGACAGGATTTATGGATGCGGAGATGACTTCGATGAGCAGTTCATCTTTGCGAAGCGAGGATTTGGCCGGGATATCCAGGTTCTTGAGCTCCAGAGCTGCGACGATGTCCTGGCCAGTTGTTGAATATTGCCAAGCCTGCATCTTGGAAAAGGACTTGAGCTCGAAACAGGACAACAATGGCGGTATGAGAATGTTCACCGACAAGTCTGAGAACGGAGTGGATAGCCTCAAGCACGACCACTTTAAAGCATGGAACACATTCACTCGTCGGCATGTATTCGACCGTCGGCTGCTGGTTCGTCCACCGGCAGACGTGATTTCCGAAGCTCTTGGAGCTGGAGTGCTAAGATATCCGACGAGCACGCGCTCAGGTGAATCGATTATCGAACGACGTCCTCCGTATCTTCGTATCCCCGTATCCCCATATCCCCGTACCCAGAACGAACTCTCTTTCAGATATCAATCCCATCGGCCGAAGGACATAGGATATAAGCCGGAACCATAACATTAACTCCGATGTAGATATAAATGCCACGAGTGGCATGCAGGATATGTATGACCTTACTCTTCGTATTTTTGCTGTGCTCACGAGTTATTTCTTGAATACACTGTAGTCGAAGCCAGCGCTCTCGTACTCGAGTAGGTCAGCATACCATGTTTCACCTTCCGTCTGCCTGTACTGATCAGAAGCATCAGAGATATCGGAGCATATTTCGCAACTCCATAAGTCCGTCAAGATGGTCTTCATCGTTTCTGCACTTTACAAGAAGACCGAGAACTTCAAGCTCGACTACTACAAGGACCACCACATGCCTCTGGCCATGGAGAGATTCAAGCCATTCGGCCTCAAGTCGTACAAAATCCTCGAGCTCAACCCGGAAACATCACAAGGTTATGCCTTCCACACGATCATGGAATGGGAGAACCAAGACGGCATGATGAAGGGCTTTGGCGAGCATGAACAAGAGATGAAGGACGACCTAGTCAACTTTTCGGATGTCGAGCCTGTAGGACTCCTTGGGAATCTGGTCAAGTCGGAGTCTCAATAGACGACAAGGCTGGGTCTTGCAGATACATCCAAGAGTGTATTTATGCGCCTCATACTTACCTTTCTGTAAAGATCGACAAGACATCCTGTTCCTGTCACAATTACTTGCGTGACTCCTTCGATTGAGAGCAGTGTTTTGCTTAGAACAGCGGTGATGGAATTGTGTACTCGAGTGCATGGTATTACTGGTCGAGGTGTAGGAGCGACAAAGTGACGCAGGCGGAATGTCAACTTTCTCGGGACCCCTGACTTCCGGATGCTTTTGTGGTCAATCCCACATCACACATGCCGAGATTATTCCGATACCACATGTTCATTGCACATCTCGTTCCTCTTCATCGTCCATTCCTATTCATCTAAAGAACCATGTCTGACTCTTGGTTTGAATACGCTATCGCACCTGACGGCATCCAAGAAGACGGTTGCCGTCCGGAGGAAGCACAGGCTCTGAGAGCCTATCTTCGTGACGAAATCACTGTGATCGAAGCCGCCAAAGAAATCGTTCGGCCGACTGAAGAATGCGAGAACCCCTTAGAAGACCTTCCGAATCTCTGGGGCGTGTTACAAGACGCTCTGATTCAACTTCCAAATTCGCAGTCAAAAATCGTTGAGCTGATGTGCAGCATCAAACAGCGACCAGACTCGGGTTCAGTCAAGAACTCCTCGACTCGATTTTGGCTCAATTTGCCATCTTTTGGCCATCAATGGTACGATGGAAACTGGTGGTACTATCAGAACCATTGGCGTAATCATCCAGATACCTACAGATCGCCGGAGAAACTTGCACAGATCGCAAACATCGCACGCACTGAAGCGCTGTTTGTCATGGTTGATGCCGATGTTCTAGGAGAAGGCCTCAAGTTCGAAGGCCTCGCACGAATTTGCGATACACTGGAGGACAGCAAAGCACTGCTCGACATAGAACTGCCCACCGTACAAGAGTGGCTTTCATATGCAGGGCCTATACTCTACGATCTGTCACGGACGCCACATGAACATTACCTCCTCCGTTCTTGCAAAGACTTCAGAAGACAAGTGAAAGAGGGGAAAATCCACGCTGTCAAGCAGAATGAGCGTGATCTCTGGCAGGGAGAGGGGGGCACAAGTATCGAGAGGTGGAAATTCTGGAGAGAACGCTTGCAGCATTTGCAAAATGATTCCAACTTACTTGGAAGCACCCGTGAAACCGCAAAGATTGCTTTAGATGCTATGGGATAGATCTGACTGCCAATTTGGTCGCATGAGAAAACAACAACATGAGTATCAAAGATGACGCATGACGAATAACTGCAGTAGCAAGAAGGAAGTATGATTGACTAGTCACACCGAATGCTATACAGTACATGGACATTTCTCACTTTTTGGTCTGTTCCCCGTCTGTATATCGGTACATGTCATATCCTAGTTAAAGATCAAACCTCGAGACCATCAGTCTCGGCTTCGTGCCCGTCAACTCCTGTGCCAGCAACACCATACACCCGAACAGGCACAGCGACTTCGAAAGTCTCGGCGACTAGTCGCTCTTTTGCGATCTTAACAACACCTCTTTCATCCCGACCGACTTCTTCGAGTAGATCGTCTTCTTTGTCTGGGGTCGGTGCCAATTCTTCCTCTTCACCACCAATCTCTGAATCATTAATGCCCAATCCGCGAGCTGCCTTTGGTCGTACCCTCGCGGTCACAAACTCCACTCTAACTCTCCATACCAACTGCACACCTGTAGTCTCGAACGTAGGCGTGGCTGTAGTAGGAATCTCGAGTCTGAAAGACACTTTGCGAGCAAAAAGAACGCTCTCGCTAACATGAGCATGCGTCTTCCTCGTTGCTCGCTGCACAGAAGACGACGATCGCAAAGCCAGGCTTGGGTCTACACGTTCAGTGGTCTCTAGCCAAACATTGATTCCATAGCTCGGGATATGATCTGTGACGGACTCATTCTCGGGTGTTGGTGGAGTAAAGTCGATCGTGCCGATTATGGTTTCGCCCAGGCGATAGGCTGGTCGCACAATCGTAATCACGGCGACAAGTTGGCCACCTCTTGCAATCGTAAAGCGGTTGTTAGACTGCGATAGTTGGTCTTGCGAGCCGGAAGAAATGTTCGACCTCAAGATGGCCAGATCTATAGCTTCTTTCATATTATTCGGCGCGGCTTCTTCGAGCGAGGATCGCCTTCGTGACGGCTTTTCCGCTGTGGGCGATAACAATGCACCAGAATCAGATACTGGATGGGCGAACAGTTGATCCGCGTACGATAAGAAGTCATCCAATGAAGCAGATGATACCTCTCGATCTGAGGGTGATTTTGTTGATGGAAATCGTGGATTTGAACCGCTAAGAGCGATGCTCTGACTCCTTGCCTTGTCACTAAGAAGTACATAGGGAGACATCAAATCATGACCTAGAGTTTCTCCTTGATCTAAAGGTTGTGAGCATATGGCATTGATTGGGGTGGATACAACTTACGATTAACACTTCCAAGCACGCGGAAAGGAATTTCTATGTGCTTGACCTGCTGTTTTCCTCCTGGACGTTGGATACCGAGAGTCAGGTGATACTGTACCTTGATAGCTCGTCCCTTGTGAGAAGGTGGCAGCCCTCGCGGCAAGCGGAAGCGATATGAGTAGCTCTTGGTCTCGCCTGGTGCAAGCCGTAAGTCCACGAAAAGGATGGATTGTGGAGTGCTGAGCAGTGGAATGGTCTTTGAGCTTGCGACATTACGCATCTCCTTGATACTGCTCATTTCACCACCGCCCAGGAGGCCACCTAAACTTTCGCCTATATTGCCCCAGCCGAAGCCAAACATGCCACTCTCACGTTTCGACTTTTCCACGCCAACCACGCCACCACCACCTTGGCCACCCACGACGCCTTTTCTCTTGACGTCCTCAAAAGGAGCTTGATTTACGAGCGAGCCATCAAGGACAAAAGATCCCACGGTCTGGATGTATCCCATCATCAAAGTCTCGGGGAGCCGAGTTCTCGGCAGACTGGTCGGTGGGGCGTGTTGATTGCGTCCATTGAGCGGTTTGGGGAGGATCCTACCGGTCGGTGGAGCGGCTGCGTCAGAGGAGACAGTCTCAGACGAGTGGTTTGTTAGAGAATAAAAGTCACTGCTAGTGCGAGGAGTGTCGTTGGCTCCAGACTCGGATATTATGCGTGAAAGAGGGTTGGCATAAGAATCAGACATGTTTGGAGGCTTTGGAGAGGGAGGGTGATGTGGTCTTTGTGGTGGAGCGGGGCTTTTGGGAGGGAACTGGAATTCGGGTATGGGAGAGCGACCAAGCGTAGGAGTGCCTCTTCGTGAAGTACCGGGAGACTCGGGTGGGAATGAAAAGTTGGGTGGTGGGAAGGAGGCTGAAGAAGCCGATGGATGGCGTGGCGGAGGCATCATATGAGATGCAGAGGGAGGTCTCGAGGGAGAAGTGGTGGTGGCATAGGGCGGCTGGGCTGTGGTAGGTGAAGGGAAGTTGAAAGCAGGAGTGCCAGGAGCAGTACGGATGCCCGAAGTACGTCGTGTTAACGGAGGGTGTTGGTCTTGTAGCGGCGAAGGGTTTCTATAGGAACTGAAAGACAGGTTTGGCGCCTGGTATGAGGGAGTACGCGATAGGACCTGCATACTAGCAGAGCGACCATGGCCACGAGCAGGAGGGCGACGGGTGGTTACGGGGGTCGTGGTTGCGGCCTTGTCGCTGCCCATTGACATGATTGACAGAGAGCGGCCATGGGTATTTGCATGGCGCGTTGTCGTCGTGGTGGTGTTGGTGGCAGCATGACTGGGTATGCGGGCATGGGCACTGGTCGGCGGCGGAGGGTAGACGGTCAGGGAGAGGGTGGGTCGATGGCCACGCGATTGTGACTGTGAAGGCGCCCTTGATCCGGCGACAGAGGGAGCTACCGAAGGCGCGGTAGACAGCTGTTGCGTCGAGTGTGTCACGGTACGCTGCCTCGGGGCAGGCTTGTGTCGAGTGTTTGTCGTCTGCTCATCGGCCGTCTGTTGCGAGCCGTCGTCGCAAGTGTTCTTGAAGCTGATGATGCATTCAATCTCCTCGCCCGCAAAGACGCTGCTTTCTTTCCACTGCACAAAGGCGCGCACTTTGGACGGAGTCGCCATGCTTCATGCTGCGGAGCTGTCAGCTAAAGAGCCATGTGTTGTAACATGTCTTTGTTTAATTTTGGGGCATGCGCTATGCTTAGTGACATGCTGATCATCTCTCCGCATTGCGTGTTGACCGCTTAACTCCGTTTAGCCTCCGGACCTCTTCATCTATGCAACAACACAGTGCCTGTCTCATACTTGTGAGCTGTATGTTACCCTATTATAGCCTCCTGCACCAATCTCGCCCATGTGCCACTTGCCACCCACAAAGTCCCGTTTCGACTGCCATTCCCAAAAACCCTGCAATACAGATTCCACCTGAGTCCGACACAGATGTTGCCCCCAAGCTGAACTCCCTATCACTCTCGGCTACTTCCTCTCCAATCCTGCGGAAGGTGCTGACGTAAACAATTCCTCCAAGCAATCCTTCCCAGAATGTAATGGCAAAGACGAACCATATGTTCGGCAAGTACGGGAACATGGCATGTGTCGCCAGCATCACAAGATTGACGCATTGCAGGAGCGAAGGAAGGTATAGTGCATGGATCCTCACGAAAGGCAATGAGGAACGAGATATGAAGACGCCGAGTTGATATATGGCGTTGTAGGTTGGATAGAATGATCGATAGTGCTCAAAGGGCGTCTCGTTAAGAGGGAATAGCAGAGTGGGCGCGACACCTTGGTTGATCGTATACTCGGCCACGTATACGAGAAGTAGAGGCAACATACTATGGTAGGAGGATAGTGTTCAGCTTACCGTTTGTTCTGTCGGTATCAGGATCTTGTGACTTACTATGGGAAAAATAGACTTCTGGCCCGTAAGAAGTTCACTTTAAGACTGAGCCATGCATCAGATGATGATGAAGTGCCCTGGCTCGGTTTCGGTAACGAGAGTGGACGAGAGTCATCTGGGATGTCGTTGAGTAGCGATTCAGTGTCTGCATCCAGGTCGTTTTGCGCAGCAGCAACATAGACATGGCTTTTCGCCTTGAGCAAATCCCTGCCAGGCAACAAGACGAAGAAACTGAAGAGCATGATGACGGGGAGGAAGGAGAAAGCAAGCAGACTAGTTCGAACGCTGAAGCCTATGGCAGTGGTGAACAAGACATAGGCACCTGAACCAACCAGTCCTGCGCCGCCAGTGCCTGACCCCCAGGCCGCGAGACTGAAGGGACCGTAGTAATGGGTCAGACCAAGAAAGCTGAGTTCACCTCCACCACTACTGATGGATGCTAATACAATGCCCGACATCTTGATATAGATAGAAGCGGCGTTTACAGATGAGTCGGCGGAAGCAGGACTCAGGGCAACAAGTAACATGCCGCACGATGAGAGTGCGACAAAAGCCAGAATCCGCAAGTTGTACGGAACGAGGTGAATGTAGTATGGCGCGGTGAGCTTTACCAGGAATGACGGTACAACATCGAATAGTAAGACGAGCGACTTTGGAACGGCAGGACCGACGAGATCCAGAGCGCTGCTGAGAATGATCACATAGAGTACATTGTTAATGAGACCTGGTTGATGAGTTAATAGTCTGGACATGCAAGGTACTTAAGATAGGTAGAGGCAGGGGGTGGTCAGGAGATGCAGCTCACCGAACAACCAAAACGAAGCTATCACACGTTTGTCGGCTCCCTCGAACATGTTGAATAATCTTTGGCGGAACAGAGCGAGCGACGATGAAGGAGCACCAGGCATAGGGAGCATGATCTGGCCGGCGCGAGTTTGTAAAGCACGTTGGCACGAGGTGTGGACTTTGTAGGTGGAGTTTTGACTTTGGAGTGACGCAGTCAAGATTGATCCAAAGCAGCACGGGCCTGAAATCTTGAGCCTGCCCAAGCGCAAACCAAGCAAGCTCGAGTCTTGCGCTTGACCCCCTCCTCTCTTCAACTTCTCGCTTTTCTCCCGGTGCTATCGCATATTCTCAACATCTGGTCTACGCGTCTCTTGACAAGGAAAAAGGCCAAAGCCAGCATGTACAAGCCCGCGGCCGTCCATGGTAAAATCCACAGTGTCGACTCTCAAAGCCAAGGTCTCGGACTAACATGCAATGCCTGTGTCAAGATGGATAATCGACTGCCACAACCCTCGTCTCAGCCCTTTGCGGCCGCGCAAGCCGCAACGTCTCAGGTCTCATCGTCGTCGCATCCTCCATACCATACGCAAACTGCGCAACCGCCAGTTCAGATGCCATTCTCGGATCCATTCCACACGCGCGACCCTTTCATGCCCTCGTCGACGCAGCACAGCAGAAGAGACAGTTATGGTATTGGCCCCGGCGGAGCATCTGCGGCACCTGGAATGGGCGCACCGTACGAAAGAGCATGGAGTACACAGCCACAAGGTACGACAATTGAGTCTTTGTCTTTTACATGAGCGTGTCTTTTGTGGGTTGGCTTCACTGTTGGCATGACAGCTTGAGGGTTCAGCAGCCACGCGACCGTGCACCAATCTGCAGCGGCTTCGGGAGCCTAATCTGGCCCACCGCGCTAAAGTCGAGAAAGGTCAATCAAGATTTTTTCTAACCCCAGCTTTTAGCTCTCTTGGCACATCATCGTCAACAGCCCCAGCAGCACCAGCAAGCTCAACACCAGCACCTGTCTCAGACTCCGCATCCCACCTCTCATCCTCCTTCATCCACCGCCGCATCTGCTCCCACCTCTGCGCAAATGTCAAGCGGGCCTTTCCCATACGATCCTGCGCGGCGTCGCTCCGTGGGGAGTGAGCGCTATCCAGGAGGCACGTTTCCGCGTTCTCTCAAGCTTGTCAAACAGAACCTGGGCTGACTTTTGTCGCAGCGCCGCTCGACCCTCCTCCTCCGCCACCACATCTCGCATACTCCTCTCGCAATATGCCACCACCCTCCCCTACCTCGGGCCCACCAGGCTCTGGGTTTTCCATGCCTGCGCCTCGCCATACCCCATCCGCTTCGCCTTATGTGGGCTCGAGGGAACTGCCAGGCTTCAGCTCCCGACCGGGCACCACCATGTCCATCTCTTCGCTCATCGGCGGCGACCCGTCGTCTCGCCATGGAAACCACTCGCCAAAGACCGTCGCGACTGCGCCCTCCCCTCCGATGAAGCCTATACACCCGTCGTCCCCGCAAAGAGCTCGTTCGGCCAGCACAAGAGCCCCGCCTGGCCATTACCCACGGCCCCACAGCCCGACCAGTATGATGCAAGCTCAGAGACCTGCAGAATCAAAGTCTCAGCCCTTCCATCAACCTGGTCCACACCAACCACTCCACATGTCTCAACATAACGCTGCTCCAGGCTTCCGCCCCTTCCAGTCATCTCCACCTTCAGGCCATCCTGAGGAGCAACATCACTACGCTGGGCATGCGCCATCCCGACCTAACAGTCAACCCATGCATGCTCACCTCGATCAGGAGTTGCGAAACAGGCAAGACATGCACGACCGACCGCCGCCACGTCACCCTTCCGCTTTCCCACCATACGTCGACCACATGGGCAGACCCGGACCGTTGTCGCAACCACCTTCAAGGGCTGATCTTGAACGGCCGGATTTCAACGGTCATGGCCATCATCAGCTGCCTCACACAATGTCACATACAGCACGCTCCACGCCAGCGCCTCCACCACAATCGTATGGTCGCCTGAACTTCGGCCCAGTGCGCGAGGAGTATCCAGGTCTGTTTAGGCCTGCGGTGCAGATGCCGAGCAGAGAAGAGATGGAACAACGTGGCCCACACAACGAGATGATCGGTCGACCTGAACACAGGCAATCGCCCGCCATGAACGGCATGGATGATAGGCAAAGGCCGAATGCAGCACATTACGCTATGTACGGCCCGCCGGGCTATGAAGCAAGAGAAGGAGAAGAACACCCTCTTCAGCGAGCCTTCTTGGGCGTAGCATCAGAGATCAGACACAAGAATGGAAGGTCGTCACCACTGCCTCAAGCGGTTCAAGGAGCACAACCACGACACATAGGCCCTGGAGCGGACCCTGGCGTTAAAAGTGAGTTTGGTCGAATGTTCTCGGGCCTCGGTAGCGGTGTTGGTAGTAATACTCCCACAGCCGGTATTGCAACCCCTTCACGCGGCAGTCCAGCCAGGCAGGTGGATGTCAACGAAGACACAGATAGTAGAAAAGCACGAAGCAGATTGAGAGAAGACAATCGCGAGGACAGTGATAGCGTGGATGGTAGGAACACCCCGACGGCTAGCCAGAGAGGCAGCAAGCGGCCCAAAACAACACATCAACCACCGCATCATCATCACCATCATGCCCACGCACACCAGTAAGTAATCCAATTGCCGTTTTGTACGGCCACGCTGATGCTGACAAGACCCCCTAGCCACCACCATCATCACCATGGCATGCCGGAAGAACAAATCCCTCAAGCCCAAGCACCTTTCCATCCTCTCCGCTTCCCGTCTAATGCCAGTACGCCGCAGCAGGCTGCAGCTGCTGCTCATCATCACCACCATCATCATCACCATGCCGTTCACGCGCATCCGCCCCACCACCATCATCACAATGTAAGGCCACCGCTGATGCCTTCTGCACGCAAACCTCAAACATCCGTCTCAAACCAGGAACTGCTCGCATCCATCTCAGGTTTCCAACGAAAGCACCTCGGAAGCCAGCTCTACTCTACAAAGCTCAGTCTGCCTCCAAGAGAGTCCACTCCTCTCGACTCCAAGTATCATTTCAAGAGCTCTGTCAAGCCGATCCCTAGGTTCGAAGGCAAAGACAATTGCACGTTTACCGTTCGTGTACCACGCGCCTATCTTGCCGCTTCTGGTACTACCGACGAAGGTGACACTGTCGCTGGCGGTCTCGAGGAAATCTGTAAAACACGCGCAGTATGGGGTTCTGAAGTTTATTCTGACGATTCTGACCCTGTCGCTGCTGCTGTTCACTCTGGCTGGATCCGTGGTGACTTTGGCGAGTTTAATGAGGACCTCCGCGAGCTATTCTCAGAGCAAGGCGAAGAGGCCTCAGACACTCCAGAACTGGGCAAAGTCGTCACAGAGAAGCCCAAAGTGCCATTGCGTTTACCACCCAAGGCTGACCTGCACATTGCACTCCTCATACTGCCTGCTCTTACAAATTACATGGCATCGACGCAGAACTTCCTGCGCTCTCGGGAGTGGGGTTCCGATCACGACGGTGTCAGCTACATGATTCACTCGATCGAGTTCGTGGAAGAAAGCACTTCCAACAGATTTACAGAACGCAGTGCAGCGGCCAAACACCAGCGTATCAAGGACGATCTTGCTCGTAGAAGAGAAGCAGCGGAAAGTCTGCTCGGATTGCTGCAAGGAAGCAGGGGAAATATGACACCGGCTAGCTCAAATGTGTCTGTTGGCGCATAGGGTTCCAAGATTAACGTACAATGTCGCTAATGTTTCAATCACGAGTCTACAACTATCAAAAAGCAATCAATAAATGAAAGGGTCTTACCGTATTTCACGTGCTGTCAGATTTCTTCTCCCTCTGGGCATAATTGCCATCCTGCCTGCTTCTGTTACACTTCTGGACATGTCGAGAGATCCTGTGACTTGGAACGAATCGAGCTAGCGCCATGGCTCATGCTGTCTTTATCACGTGCTATAGTCCGATCAATGCTCTGTATTGAGCTCATCGTCACTCCAATCATTCCAAGGACAATTGCCGAAACGTTGGTGCAGCAGTCCTTTCCACCTCCATCGACAGTAGGTAAAGCTAGCAGATGGTGAGGTCAGAACGCAAGAAGGTATTTGCTGTCGATGATTTGTTCAACAAGAGCCTGGGTAGCTACCGCTCTCTGTGGACAATTACATCGATCGTCCGGGCTGGTTCAAGCGAGAGTGCTGGTCTGGTGAAGGAGGGGAAGGAGCAATTGCTGTTGTCGAGTATTCGTGGATGCCCTGGTGACTGATTCTGGTGCACTGTGTGCAGGGCCCGATGGAGTGTGAGACTGGCGAATAATTATTTAAGATTGCACGGAGCTGTTTGCAATGCTCTGTTTTTGACAAGGAGGGTCTATGCCGCTGGGACGTGTTGATTGATCCAAAAGGTATCTTGCAATTTAACAGGCATGGATTTACTGGAGTCAGACGTGGGAGAGTCGAGCAGCTGTTCGATCTTATTATCGACAATAAGGTCAGATAATATTATATGTCAAAGGTTCAATTACACAGTACCAGGCGGGGCAGCAGCAATAGCATGCTGAACAAGATCAAAGCCCCTTTGCCCCTCGAGTCAATCCTCATCCATGCTCACGTCCGCCTCTTGATAGCTGACCTTGGACTTGTTTGCTCTACCGCTTGATCTTGCACCAGCACGAGCAGGTCGCTTTGGCGCTTTGACTGGAGCGTCCTCCTCTGATGAGTTCAATTCGAGCTCTGATTCGGCGTCATCACTGGTGGGAGGTGTGACTTCGACCTTTTCTTCCTTCTCCTTCTTTACCTTGGGAGCGGGTGCTTTACGTTTGGGCGCTGATTTTGTTGTTGTCGCGGGTGCGGGTGCGGGTGCGGATGCGGCAGCAGGAGGCGCAGTTGCATTTTGAAGGGCATCGGATTTGGCGCGGGCAGCGGCTGCTCTTTGCTTGAGAGCCTCCTTGGCCTTCTTCGTTGCTGGTGTAGCTGCTTCTGCGGCATCTTCATCAGATTCGTGCTGCTCCTTTACGGCAGCTTCGAGGGCGACAGCATCGGCCAAGGCCTTTCTCTTCTGTGCAGGAGTGACCTTCTTTGCGGATCCAGGTACGGCTTTAGGCTTGACTTCACGCTTCTTAGGTCGAAGCCAGTCTTCCATGCCTGGTGGCCAGTACACACGACCTTCAGGACCACCCATGCCAACTTCTTCCTCAGGTACCAATGCGGCGGTCTCGCCATTTACAGCACCTTCCTCATCGTCTTCCATCTCTTCATCTTCGTCCTTGACCTTCTTGCCCTTCTTCTTGGGTGTGGCCTTCTTCTTGTTGGAGGCCTGCATGGCCACCTTGTTATCGTCATTCCTGACGTGTGGAATAATGTCGTTGAAAGTATTGTAGCCTGGCAGCTTGAATGTTTTCATCAACTCGAAAACAGCTTGCTCCTTGTCCTTTGCCTCGATCATGAGATCCATGTCGTCTGCGCAAGGCGGAAGAGTGGCCACACGAGGATTGTGCTTTCTCCTTTGACGTCCGGTAATGGCAGCAGGCGTTGGCTCAGAGTAGTGCATCTTCTGCTTGATACCCTTCTTGTCCCACGTTGCTTTGATGCGGGGATAAAGGTTTATAATATCTGCTGTACCCTCACGAAGCTGCTCAGAATCAAAGATAATGTTGTGGTGGTGGTAGTCGAGAACCATAGGGATGTTGAGCTCCTCACAAACCGGCAGCAGCTCGTGAACTGACCAACTGACATCGTCGTTCTCGAGCACCAATCTGTTCTTAACAGACTGTGGCAGTGCCTTGTAGTTCTCACGGAACCTGTCCAAAGTTGCTACCTTGTCGCCAAAGACACCTCCCAAATGCAAAATCATGACTGCATCCCTGTCCATCTGTTCGGGAAGTTTCAGGAGCGAGAGCATCTCATCATGGAAAGCCAGATCGCGCAGAGCATTGTCGATAACTTGTTTGCGCGGTGAACCCAGTTGTGTGAACTGTCCAGGATGGGTGGTGACACGGTGACCCAACTCAGCAACAACTTTGCCGACCTCTGCCAGTACCTCGGAAGCAAAAGGAGCAAGCTTATAACCATACTCCTCGTGAGAAGCAAAGGGGAACATCTCACTTGATAAGCGCATGAACTTGATGCCGTATTTATCATTCCACCTGAGCATCTTGATGACATCCCTAGCATTGGCGACACCAAGTGCTTCGACGTACTTTTGACCTCGCTCTATGCTGGCAGGTTGCTCTCTATCAGGACGGTTTTTCGTTGGGTGCTCGGGCTCATTAGGATCGCGAAGGGGATGTCTGTGTTCCAGGATTGAGGCAATGCGGCAAGTACGGGAGGCGAAGACTGGTGGTGTGCTGTAGCGGAGATAGGTGTTCAAGCAAGCCTATGTTTGTTAGCAAGTCATCCCTTACGCTGATTCGCTAGAAACTTACATATCCTAGCCTTCCTTTCCAAGGTAGAGGCAGATAATCGCTATTGACGGGAGGAGGTCGGCCTAGCGCCGCAGACAGCTCTTCTTCGCCGGCCTCCTCTTCGTCTTCAGCTTCCGGATCATCCATGTCGTCTTTGGCTGCCTTCTTGACCGGTGTCTTCTTAGCCGGCGTTGTTTCAGTAGCTACATCTTCTTTCTCTTTCTTAGTAGCGGCGCCCGCCTTAGCAGCACCTTTCTTGGTGTTTCTCTTCTTAGCCGGCGGCTCGACATCCGGGACGTCTGACAGAGGCGACTCTGATCCTGCTTCTGACTTGATAGGTCCTGGTGCTAGTCGTTGGTCTACATCGCTGTCTGGAGAAGCTCGATACGCGTTTGGCGCGTCAATGACCTCTGAGTTCTCTTGAGGGTTAGTCAATCCATTTGGTGGCGGAGACGGAACTGCAGCAGCTGTCGGGGCCGCGTTTCTCTTGCGTTTAGCAGCGACCATAGTGGCTTGATATCGTGAGATGGGTGAGAATTTGACAGGGACCAGAAATGTCTTGGTTCTATACGCAAGGGATCTCGCAGAAGTGTGAAATAAAGTCCGAAGCATCAATTGATATGAGAAAGAGGTGTGGAAATTGGAAAGAAAAGAGGCTGAGAAAAACAGCGATACACATGAGCTCAGTCTACCTGTTAGCTAGCTATGACGATGCTTCTTTTTCTCCAGAATCGTTAGTTCATAAGATGCACTGGTGCAGAGACATGAATCCCTTGATCGTCAAGAGAGATCGGTGATGATGTCAGCATCTGGCGCTAAGGTGGAGATAGATCGCGATAGATCTGCTTCATCGCTTGCTGGGTGACCCTGGTCTTGATGTCCGGACGCGATAACTCAAGACGACCAAGCGGAAACAGAATTCAAACAGACAAGCACTATTTAGAAAGCTCTCCAGGGTATTGTTAAAATGTCTGTCACGCTCGCTGGGTTGGAGCGAAGTTTTATGATCAAGACCTTTGGACACCGGTATTCTCCCTGTCAACACAGCAAATGTCGTCACTTCTGGCATGTACACTGCATCATATGTACACAATTGTCATTCTCATAAATATATAGCATGGGTATTGGAGCGCTTATTGCATGTACTTCTTCAAACCTCTGAGTCTGTCCTTTGCCTTGTCAAGCACGTCGTCGTTCTTGCAGATAGCAAATCTCAACCAGTCCTCGACGATATGAGCGTTGTCGTCAGTGAAGAACTCGGTAGGAGGAATAGCAGCAACACCAAGCTCCTTGATAATAAAGTACGATAGCTTGAAATCACGAGGACGGCTTGCAACGTGTGCAGGAAAGGGGTAGTCAGATGGCAGCTTGACCTTGGACATGTTGACAAGAACGAAGTAACCACCTTCGGGATCGGAGTACTAGGAGGGACATATTAGTGGAGAAGACACGATGTTGAACGGAGCAGGACTCACGGGCAAACCCAGTTCATCGAAGACAGCGACGAAACGATCAATCTTGCCTCTCATCTCGGCCTTGGTCTCGTCCCAGAAGTTGTGCTTGTCAGCCTCCTCGAAGCCGATAGCCGTGGCCTCTTGTAGAGGGCTAACACTGCTGTAGCAGATACGAGTATGGGCAGCACTAACGGGTTGGATGAGGTGCTCAGGACCGATCAACCATCCAACACGCCAACCTGTGCAGTAGAAGTTCTTGCCTCCTGAACCAACAGTAAGAGTCAGGTTGGCAATCTCAGGGGACAGAGTAGCCATGCGAGTGAAAGGCGTGTAGTAGAGACGATCGTAGACTTCATCGCTCAGGATGATGATGTTGTGTTGGACGCACAAGTCACCGATTGCCTGCAGCTCTTCCCGTGTAAAGACCTTTCCAATGGGGTTGTGGGGGGTGTTGAGAACGATCATGCGGGTGTTGTCGTTGATAGCGGCCTTCAACTCGTCCATGTTGATGGACCAGTCACCGGCGGAAGTGGTCTGAGTGGCACCCTTCTCCGGGGGATGGAGGGGCACGTAGACAACCTTACCACCAGGCATCTGAATGTTGTGGATGTACTGATCGAAGAAAGGCTCAAAGACAATGACCTCGTCGCCGGGCTCGACAAAGCCCATGAAGGCCGAGAGCATGCCCTCGTTTGCGCCGGTTGTGATGGTGACCTCTTTCTCGGGATCCAGGGTACGCCCAAAGAAGGGCGAATATGCGTCTGCCAAAGCCTTCTTCAGGCGAGGTCTTCCCTTGGTGGGCGAGTACTGGTTGCACTCGACTCTGTCCAGAGCACCCTTGGCGGCATCGATGACGAATTGGGGAGGGTTGTAGCCGAAGAAGCCTTGTCTGTGTCGGGGTCAGCTAGAGATTGGCTATAGAAAGTCTTCGCCTACTCACCCCATGTTCACGACATCAGAGACTTTGGAAGAGGCAGCGGCCTCGTTGACGATGGACCAGACATCTTGCTTCTGGCCGGCCACACGGGCTGCAGGCTTGAACGGATCCTTGCGCATCTTGAACGTGGATGATGTGAATTGGCGGACGAGAGACTTCTGAGGGAGAGTCCTGATAGAAACAAGTGAGGGTGGAAGCAATCTCATGGCGAGCGTAAGAGTCAGCTTGCTAGTCGTATATTATCTCTACCCCATGTTTGACCAACCCCACTACCAAGCACGACATCACCGGGAAGAGCACGCCGATACCGCAAAAGGCGCGTCGTCTCGATGCTCGTCTCGAGAGCTTAACGCGTCTCCTCCGAATCCCGCGTCTTTATCAAGTCATGTCATTCCATAACCACCTCCCATGTCATCACAACAGCTCGTCGATTGTCCTATCTGTAGCAAGCCCGTCAAGGAGCTGAATATCAATCGACATATCGATTCAGGTTGCCATGAATTCACCGACGAATCACCGCCACCGACACAGCAACCTCCCCCGAAACCAACTCAGGTGGCCAGCTTTTTCCAAACTCCAGCTGCCAAACGGACACAGAGCATCCCCTCTTCTACCCAGCCCTTAAATGGCACCGAGGTTCCTAAGAATGTCCAAACTCCCATCGCAACTCAGAAGAGACCTCTAGAGGATGTCAAGGAAGAAGACTCTCATCAACCTTTACCTAAAAGATCCAAAAATGTCAACCTGGAAAAAGCTGCCCCTCTGGCAGAAAGAATGCGACCACGTACTCTAGACGAAGTACAGGGTCAAGAGCTTGTAGGCCCAAAAGGTGTTCTCCGCTCCTTGATCGAAACCGATCGTGTTCCTTCTATGGTCCTCTGGGGCGGCCCAGGTACAGGCAAGACCACTATTGCACGCCTCATTGCTAAAACTGCAGGCAATCGTTTTGTTGAAATCAACAGCACATCGTCTGGTGTTGGCGAATGCAAGAAACTGTTTGCTGAAGCTCGCAATGAACTATCTCTTACTGGCCGCAGAACAATCATCTTCTGTGACGAGATCCATCGCTTCAGTAAAAGCCAACAAGACGTGTTTCTAGCCCCTGTAGAGAATGGCACAATCACTTTGATCGGAGCTACTACGGAGAATCCCAGCTTCAAAGTCATCAATGCTCTTCTCTCAAGATGTCGTACATTCACTCTGTCCAAGCTAGATGATGAGCACATTACATCTATACTCAGGCGTGCTCTGAGCCTTGAACCTCCCACGACACCTCACGCGTCAGAGTTGTTAGAAGGCAATGACTATGCACTACTTCGCTATCTTGCAAGCTTTGCAGACGGTGATGCTCGCACAGCCCTGAATCTTCTTTCCCTTGCTCTGGATCTGTCAAACGATGCCGATACCACCGTTGAGACTGTCAAAGAAAACTTGACTCGAACATTAGTATACGATCGCCAGGGAGATCAGCATTACGACACAATCAGCGCGTTTCACAAGAGTGTCAGAGGTAGCAATCCTGACGCAGCACTCTACTACCTCGCTCGTATGTTGCAGTCGGGAGAGGATCCAGTCTACATCGCGCGACGAATGGTAGTCATGGCGAGCGAGGATATTGGTCTGGCTGACAACACCTTGCTTCCGTTGGCAACAGCTGCATACACAGCTGCAAAAGAGATTGGTATGCCTGAGTGCAGGATCAACCTTGCACATGCTACAGTGGCACTCGCTGAGGCGCCAAAGTCTACACGCTCATATCGAGGTCTCAATGCCGCGTATGCTGCTCTGTCAGAACCTGGTATTGCCGGCATACCTATTCCAGTGCATCTGCGCAACGCTCCGACAAGACTTATGAAAGAACTCGGCTACGGCAAAGAATATAAATATAACCCGGACTACAGAGAAGGCAGGGTCGTCCAGGAATATTTCCCTGATAAGCTGCAAGGAAAAGTCTTCCTTCCAACAAGTCACCTAGGAGAGAAAGTCGACCCTGATCTGCCTCCAGACGAAGAGGAGGGGCCGAACGAAGAAGCGGACGAGGATGGATCGGAGAAGTGGTCGGCTGAAGATGATGGAATTGACGACGACGACAATGTTGATAATGAAGAAGCAGAGCATAACATGGATGGCGAAGATTTGATTTTGAACCCTGATGGGGAATGACAATGAGGGCTTGGGATCGCCAATCCCAGGCAACTACCAACAACGAACAAGCGAAACTCTAATCAGATCTGACAATGGCCAGATGAGCATGGAAAACCCGTGCCGAATATGTAGAGTGTCACAAAGTTCTTCTGAGCCCCTGCGTGTCAAGATGAAGCCCGGTCTCAATCCTGATTATCGTCAAAGATGGATGGCTGTAGCTTGTCGTAGCACTGGACTGTCGATGGCAGGGCATCGGTCTTCAGTCAGCACATGGCTTGAGACGAAACACAGTGTAAGACAGAAGCATGACATGGTGGAATTACACAGCTATCTTGCAGTGACATTCTGGGCGTCGGTGTGCAGGCACCTTGCATGCAGGGCGCACATGATGAGGCGAACGAAGTGGACCAGTACGCAGGGCGAGGGCCACATAACAAGGTCAAATGACATTCAAGAGGGCCGAAAGTGGTGTTGGTCGAGGAGGGATCGCGAGAAGCATACCTACGCCAAGCTGGGGGATTGGTTGTCTTGGAACCCAAGCCAATCATGATGGCACGGTGTCGTTACCCACGTTGAAGTCCATCACAGCGACTACGTGCGATACATTGAGGCTACCCACACCTGTAGATACAGATGTCCACGTGAGAGGATACCGGAATCAATAAGAACAACCGTTTGGCGTCAGCATCCTGGAGGGTGGACGATTCAACGATACCGACATCGAGCTCGGCCTTCTTCTTCCCGCACCCGCAGTGCCACTTCCGTCGTCGACATCATCATCGCACAACGAATATTCGGCCGCGCGACTCGAGAAGCTCGCGCGCATACTCGACATGAAGTTCTCGCATAGCATCCAGTTCAATGCCGTGCCCGAGTGGAGCAACAACTACATCTCGTACAGCAATCTCAAGAAATTGTCCGTCGCGTCCACGAAGCCCTTGCCTTCTGCCTACTGACGTACGCCAGGATATACACCCTCGAGAAGAGGCTTCACCAGGCAAATACCATCCCCGAAGATGTCGAGGCCTCACCACTTCTGGCCGGCGACAACGAGGATCCAGATAAGGTCTTTTCCCGCGCCCTAGACCACGACCTGGAAAAGATCATTTCCTTCTACCAGAACAAGGAGTCGGATATCTTTGCCGAAGTCGAGTCACTCCTCAAGGATGAACAGGAGTTTGAGGAAGAGACACAAGAGCAGGATGGAGAACACGAGGCCGGCCCGGCTGCAAGGAACGGTACTTTGGCAAAAGCGAGAAAAGCTAGCATCTTCAAGGGCTTCAGCATCGGTCGTCGAAGACGCGCCAGTACTTTGAGTGGCCACCAAGAAGAGGGCGAGAGTGATGACGAACGAACCGGCCTCACCAAGTCAAACTCTCGCGACGGCAACCCATACGACATGTCGGCAAGCTCCAATCTGGATTCTTCGTCGCGTAGACGACCTAGCAGCTCTCACGACTTTGACGACCAAGCCCTCGACGTATTGTACAACGAAGGTGTGACTCTAAAGAAACGCACCATCAGTCTCTATGTCACCTTGTGCGAACTGCGCTCTTTCATCCAACTCAATAAGACTGGTTTCGCGAAAGTGTTGAAGAAGTACGACAAAACCCTGGACCGCAAGCTCAAGAGCTCATACATCAAGGCCAACGTCGACAATGCCTATCCTTTCCAACAGGATACTACCGATCGCTTGAATGTCAACATCGAGAAGCTCGAGACAGCATACGCAGATCTTGTGACCAAGGGCGATGTCGACCTGGCCAGACGTGAGCTGCGCCTCCACTTGCGCGAACATGTCGTCTGGGAGCGCAACACCGTCTGGCGTGAGATGATTGGTATCGAGCGAAAAGCACAAGCCGCCAACATGGGTCTCGGCCAAACAATGCTGGGCGGTATCGAAGACCGCGGCAAGGCACGTTTGCAGGGTGACGAAGAGCTGGAGGCTACCAAGGAGGTTGTCACACCTCTTGGTAAGTACCGATGCCCACGTTTCCTCCTGTCAAGCACTTTCTATACTCTGGTGGCTGTGGTTGCCGTCTTCTTCATCCTGCTATTCGCACCCATCATGGAGTCTCCAGTTGAACAGAACTGCTTGGCGCTTGTCGTCCTTGTAAGTTTGCTCTGGGCCACCGAGGCCATCCCACTGTTCGTGACTTCGCTGCTCGTCCCCTTCCTTGTTGTGGTCTTGCGCGTCGTCAGATCCGAAGCCGAGCCTCATCGTCGTCTCGAATCCAAGGCAGCAGCAACTTACATTTTCGGTGCTATGTGGTCCCCTGTCATCATGCTCTTGCTCGGAGGCTTTACGATTGCTGCTGCATTGAGTAAGCATAACATTGCGAAGATGATGGCGACGTTCGTACTTAGTAAGGCTGGCACGAAACCTCGCAACGTGCTCATCACCAGCATGTTTGTTGCTATGTTTGCCAGTATGTGGATCAGTAACGTCGCAGCTCCTGTTCTCTGCTTCTCCATCATTCAGGTATGTGCTTCACCCAAGACTATTGAGGACAAAACACTGACCATATTGTAGCCCATTTTGCGAAACCTGCCGGCCGACTCGGATATGTCCAAGGCTCTGCTCTTGGGCATTGCTCTATCTTCAAACATGGGAGGCGCTGCCTCGCCAATTGCTTCGCCTCAAAACTTGATTGCCCTTCAGAACATGACACCAGCACCAGGCTGGGGAGTCTGGTTCTTCATCTCACTCCCCGTCTGCATTATCTCCATCCTCTTGATCTGGGGTCTGCTTTTGGTAACATTCCGTCCGGGTCGCAACACGACAATCGTGCCCATTCGCCCTATGAAGGACAAGTTCACACCTACCCAGTGGTTCATCAGCTTTGTCACTATTTTCACCATCGTGCTCTGGTGCTTCAGCCACCAGCTCGAATTCATGTTTGGTGACATGGGCGTTGTCGCCATTCTTCCTATGGTTGTCTTCTTCGGGTTGGGCATTCTCAACAAGGAGGACTTCAACAACTTCCTCTGGACCATCATTATCCTGGCTGCTGGCGGTTTGGCACTCGGAAAGGCCGTCAACTCGTCTGGTTTGCTACGTACCATTGCTGAATCCATCACCACTCGCGTCGAAGGCCTCGGCCTTTACAGCGTGTTGGTTGTGTTTGCTGCATTGATCGGTGTCGTGGCTACCTTTATCTCCCACACAGTCGCTGCCTTGATTGTGTTGCCCTTGGTTCAGCAGGTCGGTGAGGGCATGAGTGATCCCCACCCCAACCTTCTTGTCATGGGAAGCGTTCTCATGGCTTCTGCTGCCATGGGTCTTCCAACCTCTGGTTTCCCCAACATGAGTAAGTTCTTGAATACTTCTAAAATGCTTCGAATGAGTACTGACGTGATACCACAGCTGCAATCATGATGGAAGAGCCCAACACTGGCAGACGTTACCTCCAGGTTAAGCACTTCATCACGCGTGGTGTACCCGCCTCAATCATGGCCTACGTCGTAATCATCACGGTTGGTTATGGCTTGATGTTGGCTGCTGGCATGTAGTCGGTTTTGAAACAAGATGAAGTTGCTGTTCGCGTATGGCGTTGGCATTTGTAATTTCACCGTCTTTGGCATTGTAAATTTGCGGGATGGATTTTATGCATACAGGGAAGAAGGGAGTGTTTTGTGTCTAGATGATTTTTCATACATGAATATGGCAGTAATATGAGCATACATAACCTAGGAGTTGATTTGACCACCAGCCAACTTTCAGGGGGATGTTTCTTTGATGGATCATGGATAAGATGATAGCCAGCCACCCCTTGCAAGCCACACCAACTCCACTGATCTGATTTTGGTTTGGAAGCTGCGGGATGACGCAGTAAGCGCGGGGCTCTCGTAGGTTAGGCGACACTCGAAACACCACACTTGCACCAAGATCGGACAAGTTGGGCGAGGACTTGTGTCTGGCGATCAGGTTTTTGGAAGGTGCAGCGTTCCTTCGATTTTCAAGGTAAACGTTAACACTCCGAGCTCAGCCGGACTTTCTTTTCCTTGTCCCTCTTCCCCTCCTCCGCACTTCCTTATCTCTCAAAATCGATTGAGGTCATTGATTGGACCCTTTCGCGACTCGATACCTAATATCGCGTGCGTTGCGCATACCTAAGCGCTGACCAGTCTAAATACGCCAGCATGGGTCTTATTGGAAAGACGTCGCATGTCGACTCTTCGGCAGAGCAGACTCGTGACTCGACCGACGCGGAGCATAAGAGTGCTGGCGACCACATCAAGCATCCTTTCTCGGATCTGAGACAGAAGCTGAAGGAGACATCTCTCTACGACATCAAGGTCAAGGCCGTCCATGCGAAGCACAAGATTGGCAAGTGGCAGAACCTGATCAACCCAAACCATCGTCACGACGAAGAGCACGAGAAGGCTACCGACGAGAAGAGAACGAAAATCGGCGAAGGCCATCGCTTCCAGAGTTTCGCGCCGGAAAGAGATGGAAACAAAATCAAGTGGTATATCGATGGCCGCGACTACTTCCACGCCGTGTCGGTCGCACTTGAAAGAGCAAAGGAGACAATCTACATCGAGGACTGGTGGCTGTCGCCCGAACTCTTCCTGCGCAGACCTCCATTCACCACTCAAGATTGGCGTCTGGATCATATCCTGAAGCGTGCAGCTGAACGTGGCGTCCAAATCTACATTGTCGTCTACAAGGAAGTCAACCAAGCCTTGACCTGCAACTCTGCCCACACCAAGCGTGCCCTTCGTGCTCTCTGCCCCGAGGGAACTCCCGGCCATGGCAACATCCATGTGTAAGTCATGATCGTCCCATCTTCTGTTCCAGCTGCCACAGAACCGCGTGCAGCTCCCCAATTCATATCAAGTACTGATCTCATACACAGCATGCGTCATCCCGACCACAATGTCTTCGAAAATGCCGGAGACATGACCTTCTACTGGGCCCACCACGAAAAGTTCATCGTCATCGACTTCGATCTGGCCTTCATCGGCGGCCTTGACCTTTGTTTTGGTCGCTGGGACCAGATGCAGCATCCCCTAGCCGATGCCCATCCTTCGGGTGTCGAGAACGAAGTTTTCCCTGGACAAGATTTCAATAATAATCGTATTATGGACTTCCAGGATGTCAAAGATTGGAAGAGTAATGAGTTGAGCAAGGCCGATTACGGACGTATGCCCTGGCACGATGTGGCTATGGGTGTTATCGGTCCTTGTGTCTACGATATCGCCGAGCACTTCCAGTTGCGCTGGAACTTTGTCAAGCGTGACAAGTACAAGCGTGATGACCGTTTCGACTGGCTCACTCTGGAGGGCCGTGAGGGTGAAGATGAAGATCTGATTGCAGTCCAGAGGCCTAAGCATCCTGTTGGAGAGTACATTCACCACCCCATCTCGCCCATGAACGTCAAGACTGGCAGACCGGATCCTTCAAACGTCCAAGGCAGTGTCCATGCGCAGATCGTGCGAAGCAGCGCAGATTGGTCCAGTGGTATCCTGACCGAGCACAGTATCCAGAACGCATACTGTGAGATCATCAGAAATGCCCAGCACTTTGTCTACATTGAGAACCAGTTCTTCATCACTTCCACTGGAGAGGAGCAAGCACCCATCCACAATCTGATCGGTAGAGCCATCGTCGACGCTTGTGTCAGAGCTGGCAAGGAAGGTCGCAAGTTCAGAGTCATCATCGTTATTCCGGCTATTCCTGGATTCGCTGGTGACTTGAGAGATAGTGCCGCCGCTGGTACCAGGTAAGACGGTCTCCTGTTCCCCTAAAGCTCACATATCTGCTAACACATCTCCAGAGCAATCATGGACTACCAATACAAGTCGATCAACAGAGGAGAACACTCCATCTTCGGCCAGATCAGAAAGGAGGGCATCGATCCCGAGAAGCACGTCTTCGTATTCAACCTTCGCTCATACGACCGACTCAACAAGACACCAGCAATGAAGAAGATGGAAGAAGAGTCCGGTGTTACTTACCAAGAAGTCCAGCGTGCCCAGGCCGAGGAGATCATGTCCTCCGGTGTGCACGGTGGTGCAGAATCGTCCTCTTCCGACGAGGGCGAATCCGAGGATGATGAGAAGGAGCACTACAAGGACCGTAAGCGCAAGTTCGAAGCCCGTAGGGCGGCTGCCGGACTCAACAAGGATGAAGTCATCAGCGCAGACAGTGTGGCTAAGAGCGCTATGTTGAACGAGAAGAAGGTCAGCGAGGAGCCATGGGACGAGAATGCCGCCGAACAAGAGAAGGAGAACTGGGTTCAGGAGGAACTTTACGTTCATGGAAAGGTGAACAAATCGCATCACGAGTCGTCGAGCACTTACGCTAACTTTGTACCAGACTTGCATTGTCGATGACAGAATTGCTATCTGCGGAAGCAGTAACATCAACGATCGATCTCAATTGGGCTACCACGATTCGGAACTGACCATCATCATGGAAGACACTAACGCACTTCCTTCGATGATGGACGGCCATGAGTACCAAGCTGGTCATCACGCTGCTACTCTTCGTCGTATGCTATGGCGTGAACACTTGGGTTTGTTGCCTGCTCAGCCTTTGGACGCAAGCGAGGATCCCAACGCACAGCCCCCAGATGTCTGCCCCAACCACTGGCACGAGGGTGATGAATGGGACAAGCTTGTTACTGACCCCTTGTGTGACGAGGTCTGGAACATGTGGACCGAGCGAGCGACCGTGAACACAGATGTCTTCCGTCACTTGTTCCATGCTGATCCCGACGACAACATTCGTACCTTTGAGGATTACCAGAACTTCCTTCCCCGTGGCGACCAAAAGCAAGGTCACCTGTACAACAAGTACATGCCAGAAGCTGACGTAAAAAGTAACCTGGACAAGATTAAGGTGAGTGGCATTCATGCCTTTCGATCTGAACAACTACTCACGCAAATTAGGGACATCTTGTGTGGATGCCGCTTCACTTCCTCGAGAACGCCGAGATGGCCGAAAAGGGCTTGGCGGTCAACTACTACACTGAGAGTATCTACACCTAAGTATGTTAATACAATGGGACGAGACTGGGATCATGATATCGGTTTTTGGGACGAGGGAGTTCATGGGAAGTGTGGCATACCCTTCTCAATGACAGGGGTTATATTGTATACTCGATTGGTTTTAATTATATTACATGATCACGAACTCCTCCTATCAACTGTTGATTATGTCGCATATGCTCTCCTCTCGCGAGCAGTCTTAAAGGGGTGTGACTGTAAATAGTCAGAATCTTGTTCAGGTCGGAGTCGTATCCAGTGAGAGCACACCGACTTGCTCATCTTCATGGATGTCTCTCCCGATCTGAAAGGCCTCGTACATGTCTATAACGACAAGGGTATTTTAGTGCATTGGTAAGTTGCATAGTTCTCTTTCTTGCTATACCTTGGAATTGGCATTCCATCAACCACTACCAATTGAAGTCACAAAAATGCCGAGGCTTGCATTCATGATATACATTGATCACGAGTTTAGAAGCGACTACCGGCGTCCCTTCCCCCTGTAAATTGTATTCATGAGCCGTAGCCAAACTTCTTCATGTCCTTAGCGATATCCTTGACGCAGGAGATAGCCTTGTCCGACCAAGCAGTCATCTGCAAGAACCCGTGGGTCATATCCTCATAATGATGCCAAACAACCTCATTCTTCGCTTGCTTCAACTTATGCGCATACTCAACCCCCACATCGCGCAGAGGGTCAAAGCCAGACGTGTAGATGGCAGCAGGAGGTTGACCACCAAGTTTACTGATATCCTGCATGCCGGGTGAGATGTAGCGGTTTGATGGCGGCGTACCTCTGGGCAAATAGTGGTCGGCGAAACTGAAAATGCCATTGCACTCGAGGTAGTAGCCGCTGTTGTTTTCGACTGCGGCGGGGGTGTCGAAGGGAACGCGGGCTTCGGGGTACAGCATGATTTGTGCGGCGAGAGGTGTTTGGTTCTTGTCTGCACGGCGAAGGGTTGTTGCTGCGGTCATGTTGCCGCCTGCTGAGTCGCCGCCGCCCATTACTTTGGAGGGGTGTACGCCGCGAGCTTTGCCTCCATCGCCTTGGAGCCAGTCGATCACGGCGGAGTATTCGTCTAATTGAATGGGGAAGCGGTATTCGGGGGCGAGTCTGTAGTCGACACCGTAGACCTGGAGCTTGTTAGCAACTTACTTGTAGGTGATAATGATAGAGGAATGGTTACCTGTACTCCACTCTCTTCGGCCAGCAATCTCAGACCGTTCTCGAATTCATCGACTGAGCCGACCGTGTAACCTCCACCGTGAAAGTAGACTAAAGCAGCTGCTTCACCGTTCTTGCGTTTGTCCTCTCCGCTCTTGGGATACAAGACACGAACAGGGATTGTTCCATGGGGGCCACGGATAGCAGTGAACTCGACCTCTCCAATGGGGTGAATTTTGTCCTTGGGCAGGTTGTGGATACCAAAGACCTCGAGATGGTGGTTCCTCTCATCGTGGAAATCTTCCTGGCCTCCGAGGTGGAGTTTTGGGTGGTCCTTGAGGAAGGTCTGGATCTCGGGGTGCAGCTGACTGCGAGTGCCTGTGGTAGGGATGTCCGACATGATGGATGTGATTGAGAGTGGTAGTATACGTTCGAATGGTTTCAAGACGAGCTGAAGGGAGGAGAGCAGTTTATAACAGGGAAGCAATATTCTGGTCAATACGTCACGCTTGGAGAGAAAGAGTTTCCATTGACATGTGGATGATGCTATTGCTTGTTGTTATGTCAATATCGATGCATCGGCTAAACGCAATTGATCTGGCCCTCGAGTCGAGTCTTATGATTGGAAATCTCCCTTGCTAACCAGTGAGCAACAGCGGAGGCCAACCCCGCGCATGTGTTCCAAGAACCAAAAATTTGTCAACCTTGTCGTCATTGTCGTAAGTGAAGAAATGTGGATGATGTGAAGGATGGGAAAGTCGTGTCCGCGGGGTATCTCGGTTGATCGGCATAACCGTGATGATACGGATGTAGGTCATAGGAAGGGTCTTAGTTGGGGCATGTCTGATGAAAGGTCAGGGTTGATGATCTGGAAGTACTTGAGAGAAGATCTTTGGCAGAAGAAACATACAGCACCGCATGAGCCGCAGGACTTTCCACCGGAGATGGTTGCACCGCACTTGGGACAAGATGAGTGAGACATGACTGCCGGAACTTGATTTGTTGCTTGGAATGAGATGGGCTGGGTTGCTGGTTACTTCGAAGAGAGGTTGGGAAGGGCTGAGAAGGACTCCTGATATGAAGAGAAGAAGGTAACAAGAAACAGAGAGTGGAAGATGGTCAGCAGATAAAGAGCTCCAGCCTCACAGCGACCACCCCGCGCAATATAGACATGCAAGCTCGCTGTGTGAGTGGAACGGCATGTGGTTGGAGGAAGTGAAGCTGACCGCTATTTTCACTGTGCCTGCCACACTTTTGTAGCTACTCGTAGAAGATTGCTCAAATCCTTAAGATCCAAGTCAGATGGTTGTCAGAATGGATGCTGCACCTAAGTGAGGCATCACTTCTTCCTCCAAGAATTGCACTGAGAACACGACTCTTTATTCTCAGACGCAAGCCATGGTTCGATTTTGCATAGCCTGCCTGCCAACATGTTCAGTTTGTTCATACCGTTCTCGGCGATAAAGCGCGCCCGGAGAGGTCAGAAGTGTTGTCCCGACAGCCGCATCAGGAAGCCATCACACCACGTCCAAATAATTAGATTAGCTCGTGCCGCAGAAGTAGTTTTCAGAGTGACATATTCTTTTGACTTCTTACTTCAGGATTTAGCAGTCCTACACAAGGAATTGACGCGATTGGAGAGGAGTCGCTTTGGTCATTGCCAAGTGATATGGCACGGGCCGCGATAACGGAGCAAGCAAGCAAATAACTTCTATGGAGCAAAATTACGTCGAGCTCACTACCTCACCATGTGAAGAGAGCAGTAAAGCAGAACTCGCTTCAACGCGACAAACCACAACAAACGCCACGTCTCGCACGTCGAAGGCTCCGCGAAGCTCGGCGTCCACTCTAGTCCATACAACAACCACCCCCGTGCATCTTCAACATGCGTAAGACGTGTGTCTTCGGCGGCCGTAGCCACCCCGTCCTGACCGATGGCATCTGCGAGAGACTCGGCAGACGTCCCGACAAGGTCGATCTTAGAAAGTTCGCCAACGGAGAGACCAGTGTCGAGATCAAGACGTCGGTGCGCGACATGAACGTCTTCATCATCCAAAGCGGTTCTCAAAAGTATGGCATTCGATCATTGCCATGGACTCCGCTGACCGTTCAGGACCAACGACGACATCATGGAGCTCCTGATTATGATTAACGCTTGTAAGGGAGGCTCATCCAAGACTGTCACCGGTAAGATCGAACATACAAACAAGCCCTTTCGATGCGCCCAGCACTGACCAAGCTCTACAGCCGTCATGCCATACTTCCCATACTCGCGCCAGTCAAAGAAGAAGAGCCACAGAGGTGCAATTACTGCCCGCATGATTGCCAACCTGATGCACATTGCCGGCGTTAACCACGTCATTACCATTGACCTTCACGCAAGCCAGATGCAGGGCTTCTTCAAGTGCCCCGTCGACAATCTGGTCGCCGAGCCCCTCCTTGCCCGCTGGATCCGCAGCACCGTCGAGAACTGGAAGGAGGGTGTCGTTGTTAGCAAGAACCCCGGTGGTACCAAGCGTGTGACTTCGTTGGCCGATGCCTTGAAGCTGAGCTTCGGCATTGTCACCACTGACAGAAGACGCCCCAACATGGGCCAGAGCATGTACAACTCAGTCATCTACGAGACCGCCACCGGCGAGTCCATGGCCCCAGTCGAGGTCTCCTCTGCCGCAACAGCTGCCGCAGCTGAAGAAGTCGAAGCCGAGCAACACATCGACCTCGACCACGCTCCTCCGATCGAGCACGACTTCGCTCCCCAGTCCGGCGACAGCAAGCCTTCTGACTATGCAAACTCCGAGAGCCGTCCAGATAACTTCCAACGCCGTCCCGGAAAGCCGCGCTCGACCACTGCATTCAACAGCAGGCTGTTGGGTGCCCCGGCTCTTCCCAGCCCCTTGGCTCAGTTCTCGCGTCCCGACTCGTCTGACGGCTTGAACAAGGAGGGACAACATGATGAATCAAGCGACAAGCCCGACAGTGTCTCCGCACTCGACGGCCCACCTAAGCTTCACCGCGTGTCCACCGCACTCGGCACCGTTCAGCCTCCTGCTGAGCCCACCGAGGACAACGAAGACGAAGAAGCCGCCGATGAGTACACCGACGAGCGTGCCCGTAACGTCATTACTGGTCGTCTTATCCACGGTCACCTTGTCGACGACGATTTCCCCTCGCCTGTCATGTCCGCCATGTCCAGCTCCACACCCGGCCTCTACCCCATGAGAAGCGCAGGCTCCGACGATGAGGAGGTTCCCGACCATATGATGCAATCTTTCGCATCCATCGCATCTTCTCGCCGTCCGGACTTTGCTCTTGGCGGTACCGGCGACGCCACAGCCTCAGACGACGAAGAGGAAGAAGCTCTCCAAGACCCTGAGCTTGAGACCACTATCACACTTGTCGGCAACGTGCGAAATCGCCCCGTCTTCATCGTCGACGACATAATCGACAAGTCTGGCTCATGGATCGCCGCTGCCGAGACGGTCGTCAAGCGCGGTGGTGCCACAAAAGTCTACTGCATGGCCACCCACGGTCTCTTTGGCAAAGACTGTCTTCGCGAGATGGACGAGTGTGACGAGATTGACGCTATCGTTGTCACCAATGCCTTCCCCATTCCTGAGGAAAAGCGCAAGGGCATCCGCAAGTTGGTTGTCTTGGATGTCAGCACTTTGCTCGCTGAAGCTATCCGCCGCAACAACCACGGTGAAAGCATCAGCCAGCTCTTCATGCATCACGAGTAGCTTTCCCACACCGGGAGCACGAAAAAGAAAAGGGGTTATTAAAGGGAAAGAATGGTATAGGGATGCCTGGTTTCTTTTTCACTTGCATTGGGCTCTGGCGTATATGAGGCGCACCACACAACATGCTTTCTGAGAAGACGAGAAGAACGATATGCACGGAAAGGAAGGAAACGTTGCTGGTCTTTTGCTCTTTTACTTTAGTGGAGTTCATCAAAGCATGGCTATAGCACAACAATCGAACGGAAACACATTTGAATCATCTCTCGATGTCCATTCTCCAGCGCTTAAAAGATACTGCACATCGCGACAGCTAATCAAGAATGACATCTTGATCGTCACCTTCCTCTCCGCATCCTGCTCTTGTGCTGTAGCTGTTGAAATGTATCATTCTATGACTTTGATGTGTTCGTACATGGCGTATGTACATGTCGATATATCAGTCTTGGCGGGCACTTTCTTCATCCTCAGATACTTTGTACATTTTGATAGCTAGAATAGTCAGTACGTTGGAGGCTGAGAGCATGCAGCCAATACAGATCTCTGACTGCAAGATATATGTCGCCATTTTGCTTTAATACACGGAGAGGTTGCTGTGCCTTGTGATGTGCATGCCGGAAGCAGCTGAACTGACTGCCGTGTTCTCGGGCCGCGACGGACGTAGATAGCCGAAAGCTCCCGCCGACCCGACCTCCTCCACATTCCCAGGAAATTTGAACAAACACATGGAAGCATGGAGGATGGAGTAACATGTCAAAGAAAATGGGCGGATATGGTATTTAGGAAGAGGGTGTATTTTACAGCGATAAACAAGGGAGAGAAAGAACAAAAGAGGAAGGTAAGAGGAAAAGGAAGAAACCGGCATTTGATATATTTTCATCAGTCTCTCGTTCTCACTCGCCTCACCACCACTCGTGCCAATCGTCTTTCTCAAGCAATGAAGCAGATTTCTAAGCGAGCTTGGCGATGACAGCGGCAGCGTACTCGTGGGTCTTGGCCGAACCACCGAGGTCACCGGTGATGGTCTAGAAACAGAGTCAGTATTTTGGCTAGGTAGGGAGTAGAGAAGCAAGAAACATACCTTGCCCTCGGCAAGAACATCGAAGATGGCCTTCTGGATTCTGTTGGCCTCGGTGTGGAGACCCATGTGTTGCAGCATCATGATGGAAGAAAGGAGGAGAGCGGTAGGGTTGGCAAGGGCCTTGCCAGCAATATCGGGAGCGGAACCGTGGACGGCCTCGAAGATGGAGCACTCGTCACCAATGTTACCCGAGGGGGTCAGACCAAGACCACCGATCAGACCGGCGCACATGTCGGAAAGAATGTCACCGTACAGGTTGGGCATAACCAGGACCTTGTCGTTGTAAGGAGTGGGGTCGGTGACGACCTTCAAGCAGGTGTTGTCGAGAAGCTCGGCATCGAACTCAATGTTGGGGTACTCCTTGGACAGCTCGCGGGCGGTGTTGAGGAAGAGACCGTCGGACATCTTCATGATGGTGGCCTTGTGGACAGCGCGAACCTTGTTCAAGCCAACCTCCTGGGCGTACTGGAAGGCAAAGCGCAGGACACGCTCAGAGGCAGCGCGAGTGATGAGCTTGATGGACTGGACAACACCGTCGACAACGACGTGCTCGATGCCAGAGTATTCACCCTCGGTGTTCTCACGGATGAGGACAGTGTTGACACCATCGTAGGGGGTCTTGTAGCCCTGGATAGACTTGCAAGGACGGACGTTGGCGAAGAGGTTGAAGGTACGACGGAGAGTCAGGTTGAGAGAGACGTGACCCTTGCCAACGGGGGTCTAGAATGGGGGAGTCAGTCTGGGGAGATTTTGCAGGAGCGGGCGCATAGAGGCAGCGGTGGGACATACGGCGAGGGGACCCTTCAGGGCGACGTAGTTGCGGGAGATGGACTCAATGGTCTCGTCGGGGATGACGGTCTTGCCGTCCTTCAGGCGGGGGGTGACATCGACGGGCTCCCACTTGATGGGGACGTTGGCTGCGGAGAAAATGTCCTTGACCGACTGGGAGATCTCGGGACCGATACCGTCACCCTCGATCAGGGAGACGGTGTACTTGCCGTCGTTGCCCTTGGTACCCTTGAACTTGGCGACCTTGTCACCGGCGGCGACAGCGTAGGAGCGAGCGAAGGAAAGTCTGGTGAACTGCTGCTGTCTGGCCTGGCGCAGGCACTGGCGCGCAGGGCTGGCCAATGTTCGGGGTCCGAGCATGTTGATGAATTGGCTGAGAGAGCGAGAGACGACGGGGAGAGGAGATTGCCGGTCGAGAGTGCGTGGTGGAGGACTTCAACAGCTTCGAAAGCGAGGCTACCAAACAGCGCTTTTCGAGTCGGCTCGCGACAAGGGACAAGCCGGAGCGGGAGCCAGCATGCGCCAAGAGATAATCGCTCCCATCTGATACCCCCCGCATCAACACGACTGCACACGCTGGCGGGCCCATGCATTGACTTTGAGGACGTGTACTCGTACAGCGACAGCCAGCCAGCCAGCCAATAGTCAATGATAACTGTAGCATCAACTTCCAATGTCTGCCGAAGTCGAGCGAGAGCTGCTCAATCACTACAAGCTCGACTCCTTATATCCTTCAGAATGGCCGGACCGCGACGATGACGACTACGACAGCGATGCTGCCACTGACGCGACAAGCGCGAACCATAGGGAGTCCAAGTTCGCTGCTCTGGATCGCACCCTCTCTGCTGGAGGGAAACGATCCGACAACAGTGTGCAGAAAGATGAACCTGATCCTTTGGGCATCGTTCCTAGCGTAGTACACGAGTTGCGCCGCCGTGGACTGCCCGTGGAGGAGAACCTCCGTTTACGCAATCGTTTCATGCTGTCGTCGACCACCTTCTCGCCGAACCTGTTCCTCTCTCAAGTCCACCACTCCGCTTCGACCGACTCCCTACTCAACGGTCTTGATTTCCTGTCCCGTTCCATCGAGCAAAAGTCCGCTTCACTGAAACTGCTGGTCGAGTCCAACTTCGAACGCTTTGTTAAGGCCAAAGCGACTATCGATAATGTCTACACCGAAATGCGTACCCAAGGTCAGCAGGCCATGCCAGTTTCCCCCGGCCATCAGCGACGACATTCGAGGCATACGAGTAGGGGAGGCATCTCACATTTCCGTACTCCCAGCGGAGCTCTGACACCAACCGTAATCAACAAACTGCCCGACAAGAAGAAGAATGCTCTGACAAAGGAGAGTGAATATGGCGTTCTTGGAATAAAGGCTCCCTTGATTGAACTTGGTGCAAAGGCCGAAGAAGTCTGGGGCCCTGCACTCGGCGGTCGCGAAAAGGAGGAAGATCTCAAATCTGTCCTGTCTTATGTTGAGCAAAATCGTGACGTGTTTGGTATTGGCCAGGCTCTACAAGATGCCATCCGCAAGAAAGATTACGATTCTCTTGTATCTGAATACAACCGTGCCAGAAAGCTTGCCAATGATGCGACTCGAAAAGCTGAAACCAGTCAAGAACTATCAGACTCGGACGTTCATCAAATTCTGGTTGCTGCAAAGGTTTGGTCGGACGCTCAATCTCAGATCGGTGCTTTCAAGCGCGAATCTCGTAAACAACTGTCTGCCGCAAGGACTCGTCGCTCTACACCGTCTACTGCTGGTCAGCCTGACACGACTATGACATTGATAGCGACACTACTACAGATCGACATGGATGATAACCCCATCACGTTCTGGCTTTTCAGTCGATACAACAACCTCAAAGAAAAGCTCACCCGCTCGTTCGATCGTATGCGCATCGAGATTGAGGTCTCGAGACGACGTCTCGCATCTGCAGAACCGCCTACGCTTCAAACTTCGAAGCTCCATCTACAGTCTGCAGTGGCAAACTTTGTGCAAGACCGAAATTCGAACAACGAACCCAATGCTATGGACGCCTCGAAGATTATCGACTTTTGGGAAAAGGTGCAAAGCGCACTGAACAGTCTGCTATCTTCCCAGGGTGGGCTTTTGAGCGAGATTGTTGAGTTCTGGGAGACTGCAGAGTCGTTCATTTCGCACAAAGCCCAGAGAAATCTACCCACCGGAGTCTTTTCTTCTGAAGGCGGTCGTCAACATCTTGACCTGAGAGAAGACGAGATCAGCCGCCTTCGTCATTCTGCTACCGATTTGCTAAACAGCATGCGCGAGAACGTCTTTTCATTCTTTGTCGATTCTCCTGTTGAGGATATCTCGTCACTATTTTCACCGGTTCCTGCAACACCCGATACCCCTTCTTCTAGTCTGGCCAGTGATCAACGCATGTTTTCCTTCGATGTCAACAACATCCCTGAGCCCTCACCCAAACGTGGTGAATCATGGGAGAAATTCGCCTTCTGGGCACCTTACGCAAACTCTCTAAGCGGTGTTCACTATCTCAGTAACATCTTACTTCTTGTCGGTACTTCGGCTGGCGAGGTTGCTAGCCTCTCTCTTGTCAGAGATAATTATCGGATGGCAGAGCAGCTCAAGACTATGGTCAGTGGAGTGCGTGAACGCTGTATTCAGGCTGTCTGTGCTGCTTGGAACGTCGACTCCGACAAGACCAGATATCTCGAAGACTGGTCAAGACATTCAGATCGTCGGGATCTTACCAACATGCCGTACCGCTTCAGCGCCTTTGAGGAAACTATCCTTGGCGATATGCAGAAGATTCTGTACATTTCTGGGGCAATGTCACGTCCTGGTTATGAGGACGTCGTTGGGCCTCCGCCTACCAAGCTTCTACAAATGGTCAGACATCAGTTCATCACCAGCATATACAAGACCCTTAGCGGTGCAGTTGAGAACGCGGAGAAGAACAAGAAATTGGAAGAGTCAGGTATCGTGGACCCAGATGGTCTTACAGTGCCGATAGCGCAAGGTGGTCTGGGTGCGGACAACAACGTCTTGACAACACGAGCAATCGACAAGGTACGTCAAACCATGCATGCAGCCATTCTGTCAATGCCTAACTCAGCTTTTCAGAACGTCCGTCTACTACTCACACTTAGCAACCTTAATCACTTACGCCGTGAAGTCGTTCCACAACTAATCTCGCAATTCGAATCTTCCTTCTCGATCAAATTCACCGATGAATCAAAGCAAATCCGCGACGTACTCAAACAAATTGACGACCGCCTCTTCCAAGGCTATGTCAAGCCCACCACAACACAACTTCGTGAAATCATCTCCGCCGGCATCTCATCACCCAACTGGTTGCCAAAGACCTCGTCACGACCTACCAACGCTCGTCCCTATATCTACGATGTATTGCTTGCCTTGGTACTGGTCCATACTGAAGTCTCGACCACAGCAAGCACATTGACCTCACCCTTGCTATCTCACTTCCTAGAATCTGCTAGCGAGTCTCTTCTTGCTGCTTTCTCTGAACGTCGCACCTACTCACTTACGGCTTTGATGCAAGCAACCCTCGATGTCGAGTTGCTAGCACAAACGCTTTCTAACTACACGACTGAGAAGGCTTCGGACATACAATCGAGGATATACCTGGTGCTTGATGAGAGAACTGATGCAGATGCCAGGACCAGACTGCAGGCCGAGCTTCCAGAGATGAGAGCGATCTTGAAGAGGCTGAGAGAAGGCACGAAAGGACAGTTTGGATGTTTCAGACGCGAGAGGAGAGTCAGAAGTGAGAGACCAGGCAGCTCGAGAAGTGGTGGCACGGCAGGTCATGGTTCGGTGGTCGGGTAAAAGTCTACCGAAATGCCATCGGACAAAATTTCAAGTCTCTATGAACATTGACACAGCTGCGCCGTCTTTAATAGATTCGCGAGAACAAGCCATTTGACCAACAAGAGCTCTCGTATACTCTTTAGCCTGAAGAAGCTAGCTCATGCGCAAACCCTACGACGGAGGCAGGCGCGATGCAAAGTGTTTCACAACAAGGCAGTCAGGCAGTCAGGCAGCTGCGGCCAGGGTCACACCGTTGACGACCAGTCGATGCAACCATTGTGCTTTCACGAGATCAACATGATTGTTAGAGATACCAAAACGAGTTTGGCGATATTCAGAACTATGATTTGCATTGACCGTGTGGTTTGTTCCCAGTTGGTAGTCATGTAAATGCTGCAATCTGCACATGTCCTTTTTCCTAGACACGATCTTTCGAAGTTCACCACGAGACCCTGTCACCACCTCAACTGACAAAACCGAACGATTGTCCTCGAATATCATCCTCGTTGTGACCACTATGATCAGAAAGGATGATATCTTCACATTGTCGAGATGCTCCCTTACACAGGCCGCATGAGCGCACAATATCCCGTGGGTTAGTCGAGTTGATCGCAGCGATGGCACGCTCTCAATGGAACCCACCTCCAGCCTAGAAGGATCGTGCATTTCTACCGTTCGCTATGTGGAGAGGTCATATTCTCACCATCACCTTGATATCTTATTCCACAATCTCAATAACCATCCTGTCGAGTTTTGCATTGCAGCACAATCACCCAGCCTGAGTGCAAACTGGGAAATTGACCGGACCGTTTGAAATACAGATGCATGGATATGCGTGCTACTCAATAGCTGTAAAACTACCGTGTGTGTGCAACCAAACAACTTTGGCCCATGAATGTTCTGTCGGTACCTCTGGTGCGATTTGTGATATGACAAAAGCGTAGATATTGCGTAGAACCAAGGGTTTGATGTCTTCGTGATTCTCTAGAGAGCTAGGGAAGCGCTGCTCCTCTGGAAGTGATACTCGACAACCAGAGCACTCTATATCTCAACACACAGCCGCTTTGTAGAAGCGTATAATATCGGACCAATATACCATGGGCTAGCAATTTGAAGGCAGAGTCGATTTGGGACATCGGAGTAGCCGCAAAGAAATTGACCCGGCACCGAACTTATTCTCGCCTGTAAGGCCTTGCAACCTTGGCTGCAAAAAGGCAGGATGCTTTTGATGATCAAGTACATGTCCATCGAGAGCGATACTGCCCCTTGAGCACTTTGGACCTACTAAAATCATTGTGCCTTTTGACTGCTATGTTATAAGGAGCCTTTGCTAGGCTGAGAGCTCGATTCTGGTGCAATTCCTGTGCCCCTACATCTATGTCAATAGCATCGTGGAAGAAATCCGCTCCCATGGACCAGGCGTGTATCGGATCGTTAAGCATCGGCAACATGCTTCGAGGCACGACTATCATTCGCATAAAAGTTGTTCGCAATGTTTCCGTATGCTCGACTTATCCGAAAGATGCCTACCTATGCAACGGCTTGTCAAGACTCGTGGCACTTTAGCAAAACACAATCGGTCGTCGTAAGCAAGGTCGCCACCTGACAGTTGAACACGAGCTCCGGGCAGTGCAGATTGAACCAAGGCAATTCCTGGATATTGTGATGAATGCTTTGATTGCCCTCCAGTTGCAAGTGTCAACATGCGACGGATGGCCCACGACCGAGCTACATACGCGTGTGCGTATCTTGGTCGCATCGACAACAGAATCCAGTCCAATGTGCTCAACAGGGAGCAATCCTGGTTTTCAACATATTGGACATGACGGATGAGTCCTGGTTTGCCGATGCAGCTTAGCCAAAAAGCCCACTACACACTCCTGACCGCGAGCATGATTCGAAGCGCTGCATCGATGGGTGTGATGGAGCAGCAAGGATCGCAGGTTACCAAGTCTCCATTCGTCGGCAATGCGTCACCTTAAGGCAATTTTGTCGCTGCCACCTCACTAAATTTTGTTGAGAAGCTCGTATTATTGATATATTGCTTTCTCCCGCTGCCGACTCGCTTGAACAGAGGTTTCTGCATGTGCGTTTGTGATGCTCGGTGGTGATCTCAAAGCTGTTACCGCGGCGAAGAAAGCAGTGGGAAGGATTCGGAGTGGAAAGGTGAAAGCTGCAGAAAGCGCCCCGTGCACAACTGCAACTCCACACGGTTGGTCGTCATCCATGACGAATGCCTGGAGTAGCCGCAAGCGAAGCCGAAAACTGCCAAAGTGGGTTCTGGTATGGTGCCTGTAGATCGCGGATCCTCGGCGACAGCTTGGTAAAAGATCGTCTGTTTATGTCTCACAAGAGGTAAGCAGCATGGAAAAAAATATCAGACATGGAAAATGTGACCTTGCAAACGATTCTTGCTGTGTTAGGGTGGAGGTAGACATCCAGCGCGTCTCTGTGGACAATTCTGCTAACCTCAAAAATCTTGCGCATTTTTACAACCGAAGATGAATCTGTACAGTTGTAGTCGCAGGAGATGGCTAGATGTGACATATTTTAGCACATGGGAAGTGAGTGAGTGAAGATTGAAAGTAGAAAGGGATCAAATGTCTCTTGTCTATTTTTTGAATCAGAAGTAAAGTCGTGAATCCTAAAAGATCCTATGTGGCATCTTTTGGTCGTCGAAGAAGTTACACGTGAAAGAAATTCGTTCTTGCCTCGATTGGAGGCTCATCCATGACGACCAGTCATTCCGAACAGCCGTGACTCGTCGTGAAATTCGCCCTTGTGGAAGCCCCAATCGTATCTTGTATCCCAACGACCATCAGCGCCAATAACCAGTGTTCACCTTCGTGAAGGGAAGCACAGAAAAGAAGAAACCCAGCCTGCAGACAGTCCTCGAAAGAACCCAGCATAAGATGAAGAAAAATCGCCAAACCATGAGAGCATTGTGGTGCATCTCATACCACCCAAAAGAATGTTCATTCAGAAATCGAAAAGAAAAGGGGGCGGACAACATGAGAGGACAAGTCTTCTCACGAAGCCGAAAGAAGAAGATTGTCATAAATCAGGTCCAAATCAAACATCGTGGCGTGCAAGCACCCGAATGTCAACATCCAGGGTGCTCGGTCGGAGCAATGCTCCTTTAGTTGCCGTGAGGGTGGCGGCGGTGGTGGTGGTCGCGCTTGGTGAAGCTGCCCCAGTGGTGGTTCCATTGAGTGGTGGTAACAACGTAGGTGGCGGTAACAATCACATCGCCGCTGTTGCCGCTGTCGGAGCTAGCAGCTTGGGTGATGGTGGAAGTTTGGAAAGTGGTGGTAGGGGCCTGAGCAGCGCTGGTGGTAGGAGCAGGAACAGTGGTCGAGAACTTGGAAGTGGTGGTCTGGGCCTGAACGGAAGAAGACATGGAAGAAGCAGCGCCATCGTTCTGCTCCTCGCCGGAGCAGAGGGTCACAGTGATGGTGGAGTCAGCGGGGCAAGCCTGCATGCCGTAGGCATCATCGGTAGCGTAGCGGTAAGCTTGCTGCTTGGGAGTGCACGAAGAGGAGTCGGCAGTGATCTCCCAGTCGCCATCCCAGGGGTTTCCGTTGACCTCGCTCAGGTCGTACCAGATAGTTCCGTCGTTCTGGTAGGTGTACTCGTACTGAAGGATGTTCTCCAGGGAAGTGCTGTTGGAGAGCTTGATGGACCAACCGTTTCCGTTGCTGAGAGAGGTCCAGGCCTGAGTGTAGGTGTCGTAGGGAGACAGAGTCTTGTCAATCTCGGAGTAACCACCGTCAGAGGAAGGGACGTTGACAAGAGTAACATCGTAGTTGCACTTGTTAACGACGATGGCACTTCCAACGTTGTCAGCGGCGGCAGCGGCCACCAGGGCGGCAGTAGCGAAAACAGAGTTCTTCATGTTGATGACTGGGGTTGTTGTATTGATGCGCTGGCGCTTTCAAGTACTGTCGTAAAGTCGAGGTAAAGCTGAAACCTTGTTGGTAGAGACTGATGTGGCGAGCAGTGAAAGAGTGAACTGCACAGCAGCGTTGCTAACCAGAGCAAATGATAGAGATGGACGTTGGTGGTGCAAAACGAGACGGAAGTTGGAGCAGCAGTCCGTGGTTCTTATGCGTGCTCGTCGTCCAGGCCGAAGCAGCACACCAAACAGAAGGTTGAAAAATATTGAGCCGCCCCATGTGGAGCACGAAGGTTGGGCTTACCATGTGCTTTTTCACGCGCGAACCCTATCGAGGGATAGTGGCCGACAAGCTGATGAATCACAGCAGGCAGCGAGTTGACCGAGAGAGACCTTGTTCTGGTGGGGGGTGCGGAAAGTTGATGCTACGGACCACTCGGTCCAGGTACCCGGTCTTTCTGGCGCTGTCATTCGTGCGCCGTTTCAGGCACTCCCGGGACTTGTTCCTCTACCATTCGCTGGTACAGCGGCTGATGAACGGTGCCATGCTGCAAGGCCTCGATTCTAGCTTGAGCTCGACTGGCTGGTTAGTGCAAGGTTACGTGATTGATGGCTTTTCCCCCTCAATTCATGCTGGAAAGGTTGGGAAAGGTCGGCTCATCGCTGCCAGCATATGTCTGTTATGCACCAACTTATGCGACGTGTGAGTTGAAGCGTGGACGTTGGTGACGGAAAGCACACAAAGACCTTCTACATGGAGGTCCCAGCGTCGACACGCCGCACAAGCATCTGCAAGACATGTAGGGCAAAAGGAAGACAAGAGCAAAACCCAAGCTCCACACGCTAAGGTAAAATCGAGAAAACAGACGAAAACTCTTTTGCTTTTTGAGGTATCTGATTGGCTTAGAAGCTCTGTAAGAATTTTTCGCACGCTCTCGATCAATGCGCCATCCGCGCACCGAGTTGCTGTCAATCACCCGCTTGCCGCCTGGTACTCGATAGTGTGCAGCGATTGTGTGTGTGTGGACTCTGAACTCGAAAACATTGAAGAAGGTCGTGAGGTGGGTCCAACTCCCATCCATTTTGACTCTTGGCGCGCGATCGGGGTTGTTCCACGGAAGCGGCAGAAGCGGGAAAGAAAGTCGTGCCAGCGAAATACAGCCTTGAGAAGAGGGGAGGTGAGAATCTTCCAGCGACACCAACTTGTCGTACTGGAATGCCCAGCCTCGTTGCTGAGCTCGGCATCTGTGACTCGCGGCATTGGCAATTGCTGTCTTGTCATCACGGAAACATGCAGAACGACGTCTGCCATGCGAAAAATCACTGTCACCTGGCGGGGCACTCTTTACCGAACGAGGCGCAGTCCGCGGTTGAGTGCGGTCGAATGGCAGGCTGAAGTCTGAAGACTGTGGGAGAGAATTGAAAGACTGGTCAAGTGGAGAGGTTGTTACAAATTCCAATTGGCTTCATGCCTCAACCATCGAACGACGTCGAGGCTGCGATAATGCAATAGAACTGAAAAAGTTATACAGGCAATAGAACCGATGGAGGAATCGTTGTGAGATGTCTCAGGCACAATTGACCCAGAACGTTCGAGTGCAGTGCAACATGTCCTTGCCTTACCAGGTCAACGATTGCAAGCAGGTCGGGAAAGCGCATCCCATGGCTGAATGCACACAACCGAACTTGACAGATGCTCCAACCTCCTCTCAAATCTCCAACAGGTGCGATTGTTCGGTCAATTGTGTGTGCCGCGCGGTGGCTGGCCCCCACTACACCACTACACCATCTCTCTCACACTACAAGCGCGCAGTGTGCAGACAACGCGACCAGTCTGGGACTAAAATTTCTCTGTACCTGATCCAGGAACAAGTACAACGGAACTGTACCTGGGCAGGGTTCATCCACACACCTTGAAGCGTTCCCCAACATGATGCTGTCAAACCGACCCCTTCCGCAAAGCTTTGCAGAGACATCCTGCAACTACAAGGGTGACTCGGTACTCAGAGTACATCCTCCAAATCTTGCCGGAAAACTTCAACAGACGAGTCAGCCAGCCCGGCGGAATTCAACGACATACTTGTCTAGAAACCAGCCACTCATGCACGAATTGATCTCCGACCGCTTGTGATGGGATCTTATCGACGTCAAAAGGTCTGAATCTTGGCTCATTATGGATCATCGCCAGCCTCCCCGATCCACGGATTATATTCCATACACCATGTCCGAAAACAACTTCAGCCCTCTGAGTGACATCTCGGCATGTATTTGCAAGGCGCGTCGCTCGTCACCCTGACATGGACGCCCCTGTCTGTCGCAGGATGTTCGAGGCGCCGTTTAAAGTACAGATACTCACGGGATGATCTCGAAACATGTTCCAATGGCTGGTGTGCTTCAGAACACAACGGCGGTGTGCTACATACAAGGCTGGAGACCAACCACATATCTTGGAGTCCAGCCTCGTTCCGACAGCCTCTCTGCGTGGATGTGCCACACAGCCGCCGAACCTCTCAAGGCTTTTGACGACAAGGGGGACACGTGACAGCGTGTCAGTAAGCGCATCTCTGTGGACGACTGCACCGATCTCGAAGGCATCGTGCGCTTTTAAAGCACAAGTGTCTTCACCTGTGATAGCAAGATTTGGTCGGGAGCGACAGCCTTTAAGCACATGTGGGAGCTGATCGGTCGGTAGGCACAACCTTTCTGAATTTACCATAATCCTGTGTGTGTCTATGAACATGGATTGACTACGTATGTGGAACCTCAATGCCAGTATCTACAGGGTTCGTCCATTCACGGCATTGCGACCTGCCCCTACCAGGCGATCTTCCCGAAGACACTTCTTGGGAACTTTCTGACCAGGAACTTCCTTGTCTCATCAAGCAGGAGCAAGCCCATTCCGAAAGCGAAAGGTAAAAACCAATACTCCACCGGTACAATTGAAGTGCCAAGAACGCTGTGGAACTTGGGCACGTACAAGAAGAAGATGGCTATCAGCATTGAAAAGATGATAGCCGGCAACAGATACGGATTTTTCCAGGGTGCATGGTTGATCAGCGAGAGTCGGCGAGTGCGCACGCTCATCAAGTTGAACCATTGCCTGAGAAGAGATTAGCTTTCATCCTTTTCGTGCGAGGATGCGCAGTTGACTTACATGACGACTAAGTTGACAAAGTAGATCGAGGATGCGATGTTGAGGATGCCATTCACGCTGTCCTGTGTCATGCCATCCGGGATCTTGCCAAAGCCGAACCACAACTCCGAGAAGGGCAGGCCGCGGCGCTGGGCAAACCAATAACTCACTGTGAAAGACAGCACGGTCTCAAACACACCAACGAAACCATAGGCGTGCAGAATAAGCTTCCAATCCACAAGTCTATCTTTCTTGGAGCGAGGAGGGCGATTCAATACGTCCGCTTCGGGCGCTTCGTACGCCAGAGCCACACCAGCTGCACAATCTGTGAAGCAACAGATGATGATCATGAGGAAAGACGACAGGACCTGAGGCAGGCCAAAGACGACGTTTGTAAGGACTGGCCAGAATTCTGAGAAAGAACCCGCCGGCAAAAGGTAGCAAATTGTCTTGCGAAGATTGTCGTAAGCCACACGGCCATATTTGACAGCCTCGACAATGGCCGCGAACGAGTCCAAGAGCACAAGGTCGGCTGCTTCGATGGCAATAGTCGAACCAGAACCCATTGCAATACCGACATCAGCGGCCTTGAGCGATGGTGCATCATTGACACCATCACCAGTCATGGCCGTGATCAGTCCTCTCTTTTGTAAGTTCTTGACTATGATCAGTTTGTCTTCGGGAATGCAGCGAGAGAAGACAGCCTCTTGGTACTGGCAGAGCCTGTCCCACTGGTCATCTTCCAAGGATCTAATCTCAGCTCCAGTGACGACGATCGATCTGGCGGATTCACTGAAATGGACGTGTCCTTCTTTTGAGCCATTGGACTCGTGCAAGCTGCCATCATAGTCTAGCGCATGGATGTCATCGCATTCCTGACTGATGATGCCGCACTCGGTAGCGATAGCTTTGGCAGTGAGCTTGAAGTCACCGGTGACCATGAAAATACGAATACCGGCACCCTTCAGTGTCCTTACGACTTCGGGCATCTCGGGTCTGGGAGGGTCGACAATGGCAACGAGACCAATGAGCGTCAAACCAGAAGTGACATTGGCCATGATGTACTCCTCATAAACCTGCGGGTGCTCTTGAGGATTGAGCTTGACATTGCTCAATGGCTTTTGGGCAAGAAGAAGCACACGTTTGCCTTGAGATGACCATCTGTTCTTGATAGTCTCAATGACGGAACGACCTTCATTACCAAGCTCTTGGACCTTCCCACTCTGGTCCATGTATGTGGAGCACTTGCCAACAAGGATATCGGGAGCACCCTTGATGGTCAGAAGAATACCTTGCTGGGGATCATTGTCGTTCTGACAGACATTGACCATGAACTTGTTTTTCGAGTTAAAGTCGATGCGGTAGACTGTACGCCAGAGGCCACGAAGTCTGGCAGTAGGAATGATGCTTTCGGCAAACATCAATACTGCTCTGTCGGTAGCGTCACCGTGAACTTTGCGTTCAGCAATTGGCTTCTCCCTAGTACTGGCATCGAATTCGCCAGCATTGCAGACACCACTCAGCATGGCCAGGCGAGCCAAGGTTGGACTCTGGTCAACCATTTGAGCTGCCTTCGATGCTTGATGAGGGTGATAACCAATGCAGAAATCGGTAACAGTCATCTCATTCTTCGTGATTGTTCCGGTCTTGTCAGAGCAAATGACATTGACAGCTCCAAGTGTCTCGACCGTCTTCAGAGACTTTGCCAGGATTTTATTCTTCTTCATTATCCCCGCTGTGATGGTCAGACTAGCGGTGACAGCGATTGGAAGACCTTCGGGGATGAATGCGACAGCGATGGAAACACAGTCTACAATCAGGATAGGGACTGATATCCAACCAGGGTGGTCTTTTCGAAGCCAAGCGGCCCAGACGATGATGACGAGAAGGATCATGGAAATCATGAGAGCAGTGATGACGCCGACGAAGAACAAGATCTCTTTCTGGAGAGGTGTGAGACCTTGCTTGGAGTGACTGGTAAGTCTCGCGGTCTACGGTCGGTCAGCATGATGATCGCGCTTGCATGTTGAAAGCAGTCTTACCTTTCCGAAGACTGTATTGTCACCCGTACTGATAATGATACCATGCAGCGTACCAGTGGTACAATTGGTTCCGGCAAGACCAATATTTGCGGTTTCGAGGAAGTTGGTATCTGTAGATTTGGTTGTTGCAACCAAAGGCTTGACCTCACCAGTCAAGATGGATCGATCCAGACGAGCATCTGAAGACACGTCGAAGAATCTTACATCTGCCGGTACCTTGTTACCCATGGTGATCTTGATGACATCGCCAGGTACAAGCTTGGTTCCTTCGACACTTGCCCAGCTACCGTCTCTCAACACCAATGCATTGTCAGGAAGCATAGTATTTATCGAGGCCATGACACGACCGCTGGAGAAGTCTTGCCAGAAGCTAAAAGCCGCCTGGATGAGCCAGACGAGTACCAAGACGATCGCAAGCGCCAAGTTGGCAAGTGCAGGAGGGTCACCCAAAGGCTTCCAAGCAACAAACACCATAATGGCTGCGACGAACAGGATGCTACCAAAGCCTCCAAAGAGGTAGGTGACGGTTTTCTTGAACCAGTTGGATGGTGGTGCGGTAAGTTTGTTGAATCCGACGTCTCTTAACGAGACCATGGCTTTGTCCAAAGATAGACCACTGGTAGGCGAACTCGAGAAGCGCTCGAATACTTCTTCGATGGGAATGGTGTGAAGGTCGTAGTTGCTAAAGTCTGCATATTGCTCAGTCATGTACCACCAATGCCAGGACCACGAAACTCTTACCACTCTCTTTCTCTACCGCACCCTTGACAGGTAGATCGTTCCTCGCCTTGCTCTGCTCGATATCGAAAGACCTATTCGATGCGTCAACTGCTTGTCCCCATCGAAGTCTGTCGCAGTGCTTACATCGTCCTGAACTGTGGAGGCAGAGCCAGCGAAGGGTCAACAGATCTTTGGCGCGACATCGAGCGAATCGACATCGAGTCCGTAGACAAGCGACGCGATAGACGTGCTGCAGTACGAGGGCGATTCTCGACATCGTCGGCGTAGGTGATACGAGGCACCTTTTGCTCCAACATTTCCTCCTGTTGAACTTGCGAAGACATGATTGCGAGAACCGGTGAGACGGCTCGAGGCAGCACAGTCGAAATCGAAGAAGAGTATGTAGAGAGAATGCAAAGAACAATGGACAACGCAGATGATATACTCCCTTACTGTGCCACTATTGAGGCTCTGCTGCTCTAGCCTACCACAAGGCGCCAGATAGAAAAATCCTTTACCCTCCTCTCACGAGACAAAACAATGTGGTGGATCATATTCTACGACCTACCGAGTTTGTAATGGTCCCGAACGTGACAAGTGCCCCTCTCCGACAGCACGGTAGCAGCCAAAGAAAGGTATGCGCGATTTTGGGGCTTCTTTGTTGCTGTGGTGAGTTGCGCGAATTATCATCCACCGTTCTTGCAGCAGCAGGCAAGTGTCGCAGCTTCCCTCTTTGTCTTGATGTGAGGCTATGCAAGGGATGTCAAAATGTCGCATCGCATGTGCCTTCCACATTCTGCGAACACCTTCTTGATGTTCGGTGGTGCAGGAAGCGGGGTGATGAAGGAGGGTCGGTGGTTTGGTGCAGACCAGCTTTTCATGGTCGCAGTAAGCGAAATATCAATCGTTGTCGAACAGCATATCTCGACGACCATATGGTCGATTCGCATCAAAATCTCAGCAAACCATCATATTCATATTTCGCAATAGTATCAAATTTCCAGAACTCATATTCGCTGTGCTGTCGTCGAAGTACTAAGTAATCACCAAAGTCATGAAGTTTCCGGACGAGCAACTCTGCAGATCGCTGACCGCTTGCAGAAACCACACGTTGCGCGATATTCTTCTCGTCGGTTGAAGATAAACACAGTGGCTGTGGCTATGCGAAAAACAATCACATGCCGTAAACCATTCTCTTTCGTAAGATTGATGGTTGTTCGTCCAGCCATCGAAAAGCCAAGATGATTTTAGTGAACGATGTATGTTCACCGATAGCGACATCTCAAGCATCCGGACACCTAGAACTACATCTCCATCTCCCAACGCGGCTCTCAAACCACACATCAGAATGCAAGATCATTTTCAAAACTTACCACCTATCCAGTGAGAGCGACACTGGGAACTGATGCTGGTCCTCTGAAAGTGACTTCCCTGTACGCTCTCTCCGGTCATTTACGTCAACTCGAAAATCATCCTGCCTTTTGACAGATGATTGATAGGATGTGCTGGGAGGCTGAGAGTGCGATCTTGTGCCTCTACATTTGTGTTGGAGATATCTTAATCAGAAACGTCGAATGTGGTGTTTACAAGTGAAGAAAGGATAGAGTGAAGCGCAATTAACTGAGATCAAGGAAAGTCAAGTGACGATTGAATGTATGCTATCTACGAAAGTGAATGAGACAATCCCTGATGTGTATCCTTCCAACCGCGGTACTTCAATCCTGTTCGATCATCGAGGCAGAAGTGACCAACTGACTGCGAACAGTTATGCAACACTGCTAGCAATCACTCGTTGACAAAGGTGGAAGTCAGAACGGAGTTATGAGTAGCGAGCTTGAGTCAACGACGAGCGTCTCAGATGCCACGAGCGCGAACAGCGCGGTCAAGAGCGCGAGTACGGGTTCTGTCGATGCGACGCTCGACCGTTCCGGTGACCGATGTGAAGACCAAAGTGTTCGATCTAAGGGCGCGACGAGTGGTGAATACTGCGCTCTTTGATGCAGCCGCAGCGGCTTTCTTCTTGGCCGCAGCCTTTTTGTCGGCTGCGCGAGCCCTGCCGTGATCCTCAAGCATCTTGGCCACTTCGTTGTCAACGAGCTCCTGGTCAAAATTCTCTTCGCTCTCCAGATCGTTGACGGCAGCATGGGCGCGAGGATCGGCGGCGGTGGTGCTCTCGTCTTCGTCTTCGTCTTCGTCGGAGTCACTCTTGGTGGGGAACTCCTGACGATCTCTGTGGGAAGGATGGTAAATGCAATGCTTCTTGTGGCGGCGGTTGTCGTACTTGAGAATTGTGGCGTAGTTGGCAAGGCAGCAGTAGCAGAATTGGGTATCGCAGTTGGGACATGTCACATGATCACATCCTCCGTCCTTTGTGATGGGTACGCCGCAATGAAGGCGGGGGCATTTCTTGGTGGTAACGATGATGAGGGCCTCTGACGCATCATCCTCCTCCTGGCGAGCTTCCTTGCGGATTTGACGTTCTGCCTGACGAGACTTGATGTCATCAGAGGGCGAATCAGCGCGGGCTTGCGGGGCTGGTGTGCATAATCCCTGGGTATCCAAGTGTTCGTAGTCTCCAAGGCAGTTCCAGCAGAAGTCAAGATCGCACTTGATGCCTGCATGAAAACATGTCAACGGTCATGTAAACCCCGGACTCTTGAGCATGACTTACAGATCATGTGGGGACATCCACCGTCTCTCTCAATTCTAGCACCACATCCTCCGGGGCATCGCTTTGAGATCTTGGACAAGACGACTGCTGTCTGAACGATTTCATCATCGTGACGGGCCTGGTACTGATCGCAAGTCTCGTCTTCATGCCATGGGACCTCGCAGTGTGCGCAGTGTTGTTCCTTGCAGGCACCGCAATTGAAAAGAGGCTGCTCTGCGCCACCCACGTGAATTTGACCTGACTTGCACTTCTCCGAAAGACAGTAGCGAAAGTCAGCGTCTGACTCTACGCATGCCTTGGCCAAGACTTTGTCGTAGGTGATCAGAGAAGTCTTGGAGATGATGGTCTTGACCTGGTCGTAGGTCAAATGCTCTGCGCATTCACAACACCTGATCTCATCCTTGCCAGACTTGATCTGGTCAACAGTGTATCGGTTGAAACATTTGCGACACGTGTTGTTGTCATGGTCATGGTTACCAGTGTTGCCAACATCGGGAAAGGCGCTCAAAGGCTGGTCTTTGAAACACACAAGACAACAATGCAAGGTATCAGTGTTGGCGGCAACTCCGGTGAGCTGCAGTTTGGCGGTCTTCTTTTTTCTTGAGGAACGCGCCTTGGGTGTACGCTTCTTGAGCGGGGCCATGATGGCGTAGAGATCGTGAGAGAGTTGTAAGGATAGTCGAGGGCGCAGTCGGTATTCCGCAGCTGGGCCAACCAAGTGACGATAAATCGATGTGGTGGTGGGCGCCAGGAGGTCGTGCCAAGGCGGGAGCTGTATAGAATCCCACGTGGTGTTGACAGTGGACCAAGCGCCCAATGCGCGGCCTGAGGAACCATCTCGAAGGATTATTGAGTCCATCCGAGTCACCTTTCGACTTTGAAGAATGATGATTTTGGGCCTGCATATACCGCAACACATCGATATTGATCCGGGATGGTGACTTCCGACCAGTCTTGAACATGATTTGATGCTTTCTGACCAAGACCCAGTTGACCATTCCGATTGTCGCCAGCGCCAAAGACGTGTCCATCCTGAGCCAGCAGTAAGACATGTCCATCACCGACAGCAATATCCAGAAAGTCCAGTGCTTCTCCTTTGCTTTCAATTTCTACCAGTGCTGCTTGAGTAGAACCAAGGTCCTGCAGACATGAGATGGTATGTTGAGTCCCAGGTGTTGCTGTTCCAAACAGATACACTGCGCCATGCTCTGACAACGCTGCTGTCATCCAGCCATCAGAGGCAATCTTCTTGATCTGGATACCGGCAAGCGATTCCACGAGACCAGGGCTCTTCGCTTCTGTCTCAGCTACACTCCGCCCCAGCGAGCTATGTCTGGCATCGCCCCAGGTATACACATTGCCCTCCTGCGTCAGGCATACGAATCCAGTGACGTTGGCGACCAATTGTGCAACACGGCCTGGAACGCTGTGGCTGATTCTGGGGCCGTGATAATCATTGACTTCATCGTCGAACCACTGGCGGAACTTCTCAAAGGCTGTGAACTCGAGGATACTGTTTCGAGGTGAACTTGCAGATGCGAGAATCACGGCGACATGACCGTTGCCTGCTATGGCCAAGTGTGCAACACCTGGAGTTTCATCGTCAGAGAGCGAGTCTGCTGATGCAACGTGCGCTTCGACTTGAGTTTCTTCGGCGAATGCGACACCCCCCTTGCTGTTGTAGACACCCAGGAGGCCATTGTGATCTCCAAATCCGGAAGCCAATTCAGCCAGTGGCGAATCCAGAGTGGTGTTGATGCTGCCATGGCGGATGATTCGACCGCTTGACTTACCTTTGCCGTGTTGGTAGAAGGTAGTCTCACTCCAGCCGGTGAAAAGGAGTTTGACCTCTTCCATGTTGTCAGCATCCTGCAGGGTTACAAGCTCTTGAAGCTCGGTGATGTCCTTTTCCGAGCCCGGTGAGAGCTGACCAAAGGCATTGAAGCCGCTGGCGTAGAGCGCGGTGTTAGTCATCTGTTGAGTCCAAGGTCCTTACTGTTGAGTGTTTGCAGAGATCGCCTGCTCCATGTACCGACAGATGCGCGGAAGCCTGACATGGAGTCAAGAAGTTTACCACACGGCGCCCCAATGCCTTCTTATTTCAACAGAAGCAATGGTTGATGGTCACGAGGAGAAAGCAGCAAACAATCAAGAGTTGTGCTACAGTTGCCAAGCTGGAATGTTGCAACTCCAAGTACGACGCTCGGTCCAGGTTTCGACAACCTCGGTTAAACTAGTCGCCAAAGCATCATCAAGATCACTGGAGGCTCTTTGCTCAGTGACAAGTGGAGCGCATTCATATGAGGGGTCGGTCACATAGGTGCTAGGATCCTACCTCTCCCTGCAAATAAAACTATACATCTATTCAGATTTGATCCTGACTCTTCTTACACCTCAACGATTGAGTGACCGCCAACATGACTATCACCCCAGTCCAGACAAAAATCGTACATGTGCCTCATCTCGGTGGCATCTCCGCAAGCACCTACATGCCTCACCCCTACAATCCTTCCAAACCCACCCTTGTTCTCTGCAACTCCTTCGGCACCAGTGCAGACCTCTACCGCCACCAATATGCAAACACCGAGTTGAATAACCTAGTGAACCTGCTGGCTATCGAATTGCTGGGCCATGGACAGACTAGAGCAAAGACCGAGAACTTTACCTACTGGGACAGTGCGGTGATGAATTTGCAGGTTCTGGATGAATTGGAGATCAAAGGCAAGGTTTTTGTCTTGGGAACTAGTCAGGGTGGTTGGCAGACTGTAAGAATGGCTCTGTTAGCACCCGAGAGGGTAAGTTGTGACACTTATGCAATACAACAGCAGCAATTGAACAGTACGACAGGTCACCGGAATCATCCCTCTCGGCACTTCAATGGACACTGAAAACGAACGAACAGTCAAACTAGGCTGCTGGGACGCAAAGCAAAACGTCACCCCTTCAATCGAAGGATGGACAAGCAACGAAAGCACTCCCGACTTCAAGCCTGCAGATGAATTCTGCCATTTCATGAACCAGACTGGCTTTGGCAAGGACATCCCATCCGAAGATGGCGAATTCTGGGTCAAGGCTATCCAGAAGAATTGGGGCGGTGATGGTGGCCGCAGACGCGCGAGAATGTCTGCCATCAATCTGCGTGACAGAGATGGTCTGCATGGCAGACTCTTTGATGTGCGGGTGCCTGTACTATGGCTACACGGAGATCAAGATGTGGTGTACAGCGTCGAGAATGCAAAGGAGGAGATCAAGCTCTTCGTCAACAGTCCAGATGCAAAGTTGCAGGTAATCGAGGGTGGGCCCCACTACCTGAATTATACCAAGGCTAAGGAAGTTGATGCTGCCTTGGCGAGTTTCTTGAACAAATACGCCAAGCAGGCCAAATTGTAAACAGGAATGAGAAACCCCAGCGAGGAACAGATAATGGATTATGTGGTCTGGATCAAGGTAGACCTGGTATAAAAGACTCGTCCGACCTTGAACGACTTGTGCCTGCCATATGAACTCCGAGTGCGCCGCGGCGATTGGAAAAGAAGATACAGACAAAAAAATGAAAGGAAAGAGGACGTCATGCACTGCCGTCTATCTGAACTTGCTAATGATGACAGCAAGGATCAGGAGAACCAGAACAGTAATGATGGCAATGGTGATTATTTTATTCGTAGCCATTCTAGTCAAGATTAGTTCGGGCTGGCAGGTAGATGTTGGGTATAGGATCAAGCATTACCTACGAGCCATCTGCTTCAAAGTCTTGTTGCTTCTGTCGGTGTAGCCTTCGCCCTCGAGCAGAGTGGTGCGAGTGTGGTCAATGACGTCTCTTTGTCTGGCAAGATCTGCAAGCGTGTTGCGACCAATGTCCTCAGTCTCGAGAGCGATGCGCTGGCTCTCACGAAGACGGCCACTCGAGCGGTCGAGTCTATCGGTACCGGACAGGAGTTGTTGTCTTTGTTCCAGCTGGTCGTCGCCAGTAGGGTTATCGGTGTAGCGTCTATTGAACAGAGCAGACTTGTCGCTAGAAAGCCCCTTGAGCTTTGTCTTAGCCATATCAATGTCGGTTGCATAGTTGCGGAAACGTTGGTTCGTCTTGGCCTTTTGGTTCGAAGGCAGGTTCTCTTTCTCCAGTCGCATCGAGTCCAGCTAGATGGCAATGATTAGCAACCGATCGAGAGAATGCTTGTTAAGATCAACTCACGAGCTCGGTGGCCTCATCCAGTGTGTGGTTCGCGCGACTGATGGCAGCCTTGCGCTGTTCTCCCGAGAGTTCGGCGAGCTGATCGAGTTTCTGATTCAAGTCGGCCTGGACGAGCTTGAGTTCAGCTTCATAGTTGCTGAACAGTTCAGATCCTGCGTCGGTGTCCATTGTGTTGACTGCGGTCGTTCGAGTGTGGATCAAGTGCGGTTTATTCTGGTGGACAAGAAGGAGCGTTTAGTGCGCGCGGTGATGGTGGATTGGCTTGGAGATGTATCAAATCGTGTCACTTCGTGCGACTGACTGTGATTGTAATTCGGTTATGGATGGTTGTGCCTGCCTGATTGCTATTGCATATGCATCAGGTCGGGGAAGCGACGATGATGTTGGAGGCCGCAATACATAAGCTCGGACCACTTTCCTCGGCACTCTTTCAGGCTGACGACCGCGGACCTTAATTCTTTCATCGTCTCCTCCGATGCTTGCGGAACAACAGTCTTGCCGTTCTGTTGAGCAGACTGCAGCACTTGATGTCCAATTGATCGCCTGGCTAGCCATCTAGGTAGTCTTGTTCTGAGAGTCCCAAGCTTGACACAACCTTGTTGGCGGAGGATGGGTCTTTGGAGGCCAGTGCTTCTTCGATGATGACGCTCGAGCTTAAACGCCTCACGTCCTCCAACAAGACGCGTTCCTGATCATATCCAGCTTGATCGTCTCAGCCAAACCTTCTTATATATCTGCCTTGTACTGCCGTGTTGGACAAAGGAATACTGTTCGTCAACCTCTCAAGCTAGGTTGAATAAATTGCATTCCATCATCTCTACAATGCCTTCAGAGAAGAAGCGTATCGCCATCGTTGGCAGCGGATGTGCCGGACTTGGTGCAGCTTGGGCATTGCAGAACACTGATCATGAAGTCCATGTCTTTGAGAAGTCTGATCGTCTGGGGGGTCACACAAACACCCAGACATTCACACATGGCAAACACTCTACTCCCGTCGACACCGGTTTTATTGTCATGAACTCTGCCACCTACCGTTCGTTCTGGCCCATCCTTGCTTTTGTTTCGTACGCGATGCTGACAACTTCCAGCAAACTTGATCAGATTTTTGAATCATGTGAAAGTTCCCATTTCTCCTACCCTGATGACATTCAGTGTTTCCCGCAATCATGGTGAATTCGAATGGTCTGGTTCTGGCGAAGGCATCTTCGCTCAAAGGGAGAACATTTTCAAGCCTAGAATGTGGCGCATGATTTTTGACATCATTCGCTTCAATCAATTTGCTTTGGACCTTCTGACCGAAGACGACTCTTCGCGCACCGACCAGACAGTTGGTCATTATCTGGAGGAAGAAGGCTATTCTCAGGCATTCAAGGATGACTATCTCATTCCGATGACTGCTGCAGTGTGGAGCACCTCACCTGACAAGACGAGTCTGGAGTTCCCTGTCTTGACCCTTGTTCGATTCATGTGGAACCATCACCTGCTTTCTACTATCGCAGCACGACCCACATGGCTGACTATCAAGGACGGCTCTCAGAAGTACATTGATGCCATCGTGCGAAGCTCTGACCCCAGGAGGTTTCATTTTCACACTTCAACTCCAATCACAGGCGTGACGAGAATGAATCAGAATGGAAAATCCGTAGTCGAAGTCAGCTACAAGAGCCCGCTCAGTGGTACTCAGGAATCATCGACTTTCGACCACGTTATTATGGCTTGTCATGGAGACGATATCTTGCCTCTTCTATCGGCCAAATCAAGAGTGCCACCCTCAGATAAGGAGCAAGAAATCTTGGGCGCTTTCCAGACATCTGAGAACGTTGCATACCTACATTCGGATCTCTCTTTGATGCCTCTGAGGAGACCGGTATTCACTGCATGGAACTATCTTACGACTTCTGCACCCTCCAAGCTTAAACACCCTGCAGGTGTAAGTTTGACTTACTGGATGAACCTTTTGCAGCACATTCCAGAGTCCAAATTTGGTCCCGTCCTTGTTACGATGAATCCTCCTCACGAGCCTGCACCAGAAAAGACACAAGGCAAATTCATCTACCGTCACCCATTGTATACCCCAGCTGCAGTCAGGTCGCAGAACAGAATGGGCGAGATCCAAAACACGTCAGGAATCAGTTATTGCGGAGCGTGGACTAAGTACGGCTTCCACGAAGATGGCTTTAGCAGTGGTCTGAAGGTAGCGATTGATCATTTGGGGGCTACTCTGCCTTTCGAGTTCAAGGATTCGACGTTCTCACGAGGAAAAGCACCGCAGCTCAACATGATGGATCATGCGGTGCGCACTGCGGTGATTTGGATCATGAGATTCGCAAGCCTCGTGAGCTTCTTTTTCTCCCTACCACCAGTAGCTTTCATGCTCTCGATATTCCTCGGTGTTCTTGACAGAGTTTTCGGCATCAAGGTCAAACTCGATTAGAAAGCTGACGACGGATATGGAAAGATTGAAGAGTGGAAGAATGTGATCTGTAGAGAATGAAGAGTGGAAGAATGTGATCTGTAGAGATATTTCAAGAAAATAGATAGAGAAGCGCATGGCCGCTGTAATCTTAGACGATCGTCTCCCATCGCTGATTTCATGGATATTGTTCACTTATATTGCACGAGCCGACAGACAAGACATCATCACACAGCACCATCAAACAAATCGTGTGGACGGTTGGAAGGAGAGCCAGACTTGAACGCGGAGGTCCGAGCGTTGACACGCTTTCACAGATTCCTCCTTGATTGAATCTCCAAGACCACTTTCATCAAACATCCCCCGACCAACTTCGAGATTCGATCGTGGTTGATCATCTCTCAACAACAAATATCTCGCGACTCAACAGTCTCAATCAGGTCAAACGCTCAATATGGCGCCAGCTGCACCGATACCCATGTATGGCAAAGACGAAAGAGCGCTTTGCTTCCATCACGAACTACTCTATGAAGCAAAAGTGCTCGACTCGCGACACACCGACCAAAATGACAAGAAATCACCCTACGAGTACAAGGTTCACTACAAGGGCTGGAAGAACACGTAAGTTTGCGACATTTTCGAACATTCACCATCTCTCCGCGCATCAAAATATCTCCTATTGTGGACCTTTCGACTTGTAGCAACCACAACATCATCATCACTTCCGCATATACCATCATAGTTTTCACTGCAAAGCTGTCACGAACATTCCTCGGCACACGTGTCATTTTTTCGATGACCCTGCTTCTGTTTTGCACCGAAATTTGTTTCGAATTCGCACTTGTGGGCACGAATTGTGCTAATATTTGTATAGCTGGGACGACTGGGTGCCTCAAGATCGCCTGCGCAAGTACAATGACGAGAACCTTGAGCTCTCGAAGAACTTGAGGCAAGAAATGAATGCACAGCGCAGAGCGGCCGCAAAGCCCATGACTGCGACCGTTACCAGAAAGCGCGATCTCAACACTGGATCTGCTAGAGGCAGCGAGGAAAGAACAGCCCCTGCTACTGCTGCACCATCGAGGGGAACCAAACGTGGTAGAGAGTTTGAGGGTATCGACAAGGTTAGTGAATTATTTCGTATATTCGTGACTCGCGATTTTTACGTGTCGTGTGGTGCGGAGGTTCTGCCCCTCGCTACAAGATTTCTAGATTGTGTGTACCACAACCCAGCCACACCGAGAGGATGGACCTACCGAGATGCGTTTGGTTCACTCCTGCTCGATCTTTGTCGCACCAAAAACATCATCACCAGAATTGTTTGCTGACCATGTAAACAGGAGGATGAATTTCTCCGTCGACCGTCGATTAAGATCTTCATGCCCGACAGTCTCAAGGCCATCCTTGTTGATGATTGGGAGAAGGTCACTAGAGAGAACAGATTGGTCCCGCTTCCTTCCAAGACTCCAGTCGCGCAATTCCTTGCAGACTACGCTGCATCCGAGGGTCTCAAGCGCAGAGAGGGCAGTGCTGAAGCAGATATCCTTGAGGAGGTGATTGCTGGTGTCAAGGAGTACTTCAACAAGAGTATAGGCCGTATCCTGCTGTACCGTTTCGAGCGGCCTCAGTGGTCAGACATCCATGCGCAGCTCAACAAGGGCACCGGAGATCTGACAGGCAAGCTCCCAACGGACATCTACGGAGTCGAGCATCTTTGCCGTCTGTTTGGTGCGTATCATCAATCGCTAATATGTGAGGACTACCTTGCTAACAAGTTCCCAGTCTCCATGCCTGATCTGATTGCGCACACCAACATGGATTCTCAGGCCGTGAGCCGTCTTCGCGAGGAATTGCACAAGATGACTCAATGGCTCAGCAAGAATGCAGGCAACTACCTGTCTCAGGAGTACGAGCAACCTACTCAAGATTATATTGACCGTGTCAAGTAGTGCTAGGCGACGGAATAAAAGGGCTTTTTGCATCAAGCGATGGCGTGAAGGAGGGGGTTTGGGAATAACCACATTGGTGACTACACCACACGGCGTTCGGGATCGGATTCTGAACATTATCACTGGCGTTATTGATATTATCATACGTTTTCCTTTTTCCATATTCGAAGATGGTCTCAAAGCTATTGCGTTGTCGATCTTGAACCGGGTCAGGGCTTCCAATCGTTCTAGGTTCTTCCGTTCGCCGGTGTCTCGCGGATACCGTTGTATCCTAAAATGAGCCCAAAGCATTTCTGGGGCTGAGCGACCTCCACACTGACTCTGTAGTGCTGCAGAAAGGATTCGAATAGATAGTGGCTTGAACACTGATGTTTATCTCTTGCTCAAAGACGAGTCAGCCAGCTTGTGTGTTTCCCTCATTCGTCGCAGTGGGAATCTACTCGAGTATGTCAGCCGTGCTGACTGACTCTGACAGACAGGTCACGTCCCGACGGTAGCGAGCCGCTTTGAAGGCCTGGAGAAATCACACCGGTATTGAACACGACCAACGTCCTCCATCCGGGGACATGAACGCGGCTTCTACCTGAGATTGAACGTTCTTGATATTACTTTTGAGTTCATACCAGACAGGAGTCTGGGGCGTGCTTGGCAAGGTCGCCGCTCTCGGATCTTCTCGCGCTCCTCTCGGCCGCGGACCTGGAGTGTCCCGCCTGTCCTTGCCCTCACCCCAAGTTGTCGGTCCCTTGATCCTCCTCCTCAACGCTCACGAAGCGCGATCGTAATGAGACGGACTCGACGCATTGTCGATCAATGGCGTATCCGATGCACGCTGAATTTTCTGACTGTTTACGGCTTTCAGTGGACACTGTACAGCACAATCTCGTCTGTTGGCACCTTTTCTCAAGGGAAGCGACATTCATATGCAAAAGCAACAAGCCCAATGAGCTTGGCAAAAGTCAGTGATCTTCTTATCGCACGTTGGTGGCGGGATCCTCTCGCCATCAGAGTCCCCGTTTGCCGGATGTGAATCTCTACTGGGTACGCGTGACGCTAGAGTTCTTCTCGAATTAGGAATCAGGTAGAGAATAAGCTCTGCATGTAGGGTCCGGGCAGTTGATAATCCTCCAAACTCCCACATTTTTGTGTTTAAACATCTCACGTCTCACTCTTTTCCTGACATCCCGTCTACAGTGGTTTATTCCACCACCCCCCTTTCGACCCTGGGTACCGCGGTAGCCGCGATATGACCACGGAGCAAAAGGCTGGGACTACACTTTCGCCTCAGGAATATCCCTGAAGTCGCCTTACCCTCGCGCCCTACCAAAATCTCTTTTCTCCTCCGACCAAAATGGTACCTCTTAATGTCGAGACGTGGATCTGGTGGTCGTTTGTGGTGTTGTGTGTTGTTTGTCGAATGTGATTGAGCCCTTGCGACCTTTGTTCATCCCAACGCAGTTCTGACTCCCAAATTCAGGATATCGAGATACCAGAGCCTCGGCACGATTAGACGCTTCCAAGCGGATGACTACATCACCATGGTCGCCATGTGCTTCTTCACCACATTAATTGTCACCATCAACATCGTCGCTAAATCCGATTCCAATCTATTACCTCCTGGCTTCGATGTCAGTACGCTCACCCCGGAACAAGTTCACGACCGAGAATATGGCTCGAAATTGGTGCTCGTCGTGGAACAATCCCAAATCATGACCACTTGGTGTGAGAAGCTCTGCCTTCTCTTCCTCTACCAACGTCTTGTGACAGTCGGAAGCAAAGAAAGACTTGCGATCAAGGTACTGTTCTACTACGTTGGAATCAGCTTCGTCGTTATGGAAGTTCTCTACTTTGGAGTCTGGTGCCGCCCTTTCACTATGTACTGGGCCGTGCCTTCGACAAGACAATGTACCGCCGCGACCAATCATCTCATTCTCAACGCCGTCTTCAATCTGAGTTCCGATATCCTGATTCTGGCTGTCGCTCTCCCGATGTTCATCAAGACTCGATTGCCGCTACGCAAGAAGATTGCAATCGTTGGAATCTTCTCATTGGGAACCTTTGTCATTATCTGCGCCATCCTCAACAAGGTACGTAAGAACAGATACCGAGGGCCAGCAGCCTTTGTCGGTTGTCACGAGCTAGATCTCATGCGTCACTTCGCAAAATGCTTCTCGATGCACTTCATTCTTCATCGAAAGCCTGCTCCATTTTAGAAAATGGCAGGCTTCTAACGGAGATTCGTCGGACGTCGAAGTGAAGTTTGCGGCACAATGTCCATAAAGTTTGCTGGCTCAAAATATTTCAAAACTTTCTATACCAGAATTTTGCTGACAATGATTTAGTCGTATTCCTTCAGTAACCCGTATGGGGTACAGTGGACCTATTGGTACGTTAGAGAGTCTAGCACAGCTCTCTTGACAGCCAACGCCGCTTTTGTTTGGGCTTTGATCAGGAGAGTTTTCAAATTCCGATCCCTGGGCAGTTTTTCTGGCAAGAACACCTACACACCCTACAATGGCTACACACCTACATACACGACCACACATACACGTGTCGAAACTCTTGTACGGAAAAAGCCACGACACGAAGAAATTGATTTGGACCTCCTCATGCCGGATCCGGACGAATTCGAGGGCATTCACCGCCACACGGAGATCCACGTCAGCGAGGACACTATGAGTCTGAAGAGGGAGAACGACAGCATGACAGGCACATCTTCAGCATGGGCAGAAGCGTGGGCGGTACGAGCACCAGCCGGACCACCACCAGGAAGCAGTAGCAGCAGAGAAGGCAACAGCAGTGATGACGGACGCAGCACCAGCGACTCGACAACGTCGATAGTGCCACCGCCCCAGAAGCCATCGAAAGCAATGTTGCGGAAGAGTCAAAACGACTCACCTGTTTGATCTTGACTTTCAGCCACTTTTTTTCTATGTCTCAGCAAGACATATAATTGTCACATTTAGCGCCTCTGGTTTTTACAGCCCAATATTTGATCACATATACCAGACTTTTGTACATACATCTTAAAAATCCATCAATTTACGAACAACTTCCTCTTCAGCCTCGATGGTCGACAGGCCAACACCGTAATTCCTCTCCTGTAGCTACCCAACGCCCCTCTATCCAATTTCCCAACTTCGCGTATATCAAAAGGTTATTCGAGGCCAAAGTGTCCTTCTTTCACGTGTGAATCCTTCCCAGCCAGCACCACAGCCCTACGCAATCAAAGGCAGATCAGCCGAACTTGGTATACGGACGGACAAATGAGCCGGCCGAGAACCGTAGTGCTCTTTCTTCACGATGGCTGCATTTCTGAAACAGGCTGCCAAGTCCACCCCTGATAGCTGGATATGCAGGTTCCTGCGTCATGATAATATGGCACTCGGCGCCGAGGAGCACATGGCATACCGGTAGTAGAACAACGGAGATGCTCGTGGTGTAAAAGTCAATTCATCCTTCCGGTGTTGCTGCGGGTATAACAAAAAAAGCCATTGTGCCTTTCGTCAAGCCATGAATCCACAACGCACGTACGGTATAGACAAGACGGCTTTTACGTGCGGATCGGACAATGATTAGGCCTCAAGATTCCCCGAGTCGCTTCAGAGTTCGGGGTCACGTCGCAAGAAAAGACCCTTTTCTTTTTGAGTTCTGATGACAAGCGAGAAGGGTGATTATTATTGTCAGAGAAGGAGGCTCTCTGGGCAGTGGCCATGTGTATCAATGATCGACAACCTGCGCGTCGGTAGATCTTTCCTTCCAAAACACCCGCGCGTCTATAGAACAAATGTGTGAATGTTAGACAACACAACAGACCAAACAAGCAGTTCTTGCGATATCAATATAATGTAATGCCAGTGGTAATAGATAGATGTTGTCCATGAGTCGAGTGCTTGGTGGAAAGAGTCATGTTCCGTTCACCCCTCCTTCCTCCACCCCGCGAATCGATTTTGTCTCCGCGGTTCGCAAGAGATGTTGCGAGATACGGGATACGGAAGACAAGACAATGACTCGACTAGTTGCGTCTTCTGCATCTCAATCCGCGGCACCGGGGACACTATCGTTTGGACAACTGAATGGAGGCTCTGTGACTCGTGGAAGGTGTCACTGTACCTCGGTCCGGGGCACGTGGTGGTAAATCCTTCGAAGGCTCAAAGATCGGTTCAAAGGACCCTACGTTAGCTTTAACCATAGACGAGATGGTTGGAAAGTGCTTAAGTTGTTCTATACGAGCTGGTCTTTTTTGGCACCTTTTCGAGTCTAGGTAGCTATGCGAATACCCAAGAGGATTTAGCGACACAAGCACCCGGCAGCTTGTGTCAGAGTCATGTCAGTTGAAGGCGAAGCGAGCGTCCCATTCTTATGGACAACCACAACATACCCGACTATACTCTGCATCTTTACAGCTTAGATGGTGTTCAATCAAGTAGAACACTTCGGGATAGAGGGCGCAAGTCAAACCGAACGAGAGCGAGACTAGGAAAACACCAGAAATGGCTACATAGAGGATGATTGTGTGGACAAGGATGCTGATTGATGAAAGGACTGACCCGAGGTGGCTGAGGCCTTATGAGTTCTGGAGAGACATCACCACGACAGACGCTGACAACGAAGTCGCTTATGACACTACCGACTGTCTGGTGAAGATAACAGTAAATCTGCCAGGAGATCAAAACCAGATGATCCAGAAAACATATACAGTCAGGCTTGGAACCGAAACGGCGTCACTCGAGTCTGGATTCGATGCCTCGAAACTTGAGGTTGGAAGTTATGTGGAATATTAGGATTTCTGTAATTGTCATTTTCGAAGCGAGAGATGTAACGTAGATGTAGCCGCAGAGAGAGATTGATCTGGCACCAAATCCCTCTCCCTCCATCCATGTAAGGCTTCTGACCTAACTGTGGAAAGGCAGTATGTTTTTCGTCATCAAGTACACGGCCATTGAGAGCCGCGCTCCTCCTTGGTTTCTTTGGAAAGTTTCAACCGAATCAAACATATTATGCTTTCTGACAGTAGTTTGCAAGGCGCCTCGCTAGGCTGAGAGCTCAGTTGCGGTGCAATTCTGTGCCTCTACATCTGCCTCCCAAACTCTCCGCCAGAAACATCAGATCAAGCCAAAATCCTGCTAACACGATAACCATGGAACAGCCATGCACTCAAGCCCAAACAGCTCATGAAGAAGCCAGCGCCGCCTTCGCAGCCACAGATAAATCAACAAGAACCGAGTACGAGAACTTCGGCGACACATCTAACCTCCCTCAGACTGGAACATCACAGACGTAAGAGCTACCTTTTCTTGGTTGATGGAGATAGTTTTACTGGAATGCAAGATATCCACAAAGCATTCGGCACAATCAGTCATCCAAAGAAAATTGGGTTACCCAATATAATTTATCGTGGAAAATAGCCATACATCTCTATAGCTACGTAAACCGTTGACAAGCCACAAATACATGGAGATAAAGAGGTTCATGTGAAAAAAGAGCTGTAAAGGTTTCATGTACGCGTCGTGACTTAAAAATTGTCAGGGATACGATACAACAATACTTTAGTACAACAGCAGGCAAGGGTACATCGGAAGCTAAAATGATATTTGGTTGAGGCAAAAAAAAAAAGAGTTTGATATGTTGTCATTATATGGAAAAGTAGCTAGAAACACCCAGAGCGAGAGACACCGCTGGAATGAGGTCAGAAAAAGGGCAGATGCAGATAAGAACAGAGTAAAACAGTTGAGTAAACCATTGTTCCAGAACAAGTCAAGACGGAGAGGGCATTAGGATGTTCAAGCAACATAAGGGCCAGCCCCAGCAATTCTAGCAGGTCTAGCAGGTCTAACGCCAAAATCAGCATTCCTCGCAGCACCAGTGAAAAAATCAATAGAAGCCACAGAACCAGTAGGGCTGCTGGGTGGTGCATCGTCATCGATGGGTGAAAGAGGTTGCGAGCTTTCTCTTTGCAAAGCACGTCTGTTGTCAATGGCCTCCTGAGCAGCCAGCACACCGGCATATTGAACGCTTCTAGGTGTCACTTGAGGAGTAGGGGGGCTGGCGAGGAAGACGTCGGTAGGGGAGGGGGGTTGCAAGCCTGATCTTTGCAGAGAACGTCTGTAGTCGATGGCTTCTTGAGCGGCGAGTACACCGGCGTAGAAGTCTTTTCTAGGGGTTGATGGAGGGACTTGCAGCGATTCAGAGTGGGCAAATGCAGAAGGGGCAGGGCGAGCGGAGGAAGCAGCGACGGCGCCGGCAGAAGAGTAGGTGGAGGATGGAGAGGGTCTGGTAGATAGGGCACCCGACATCATGTATCGAGATTCAGAGAAGATGGTCGAGGTGGCGGGGAGAGGGGCCATGGAAGTGTGCTCGCTGTAGATTGAGGAAGGAGTGGGTATACGACCGCTGTTTTGAGAAGAGTAGTTGGAGGAGTTTGCAGTCCATTGGACTCTATTCAGGTGATCCCATTGAGGTGTTCCGAGCGAGGGGAACTGTGGCGAGGAAGCGGAGTCATGAACAAACATGTCGGGGCTGTTAGCTGCAATGCGAAGATCACGACGATGAGATTGAGGAGGAGTGTAAGGCTGACGAGGGCCACTAGGGCCAGCAGTAGGGGGAGGTGCAACAGGAGGTGTGTCGTCTCTCAACCACCAAGATTGAGGTGAAGGACGGGCAGGTCTGCGAATGTTGTCGGGGTTGTTGGCGCGAACAACATGTTCAGGGACGACAGGATTGCTCATGTTCTGCATCTCAATGTCTTGATCAGTGGGCGAAGGCTTCTTGGTGCGAAGAGGGAAGCATTGACAGAAAAGTTCGCTCCAGCTGGCAGGCTGATACTCACCGGCAGTGTTTGAAGGCATTTTGAGAGAAGACCTGATGGGTTGTTAGTCTTGGGGCTTGGGATCGGAAACTTACTTTGTATCGTTGAGTTTTCTGGATCCTGCCAGACAAGGGGTGCTTTGCTGTGAGTTAGTGGGTGTCTCTGCGTGTCGGGGTGTTTCTGGATGGAGATGTGGTGCTTGAAATTAGAATGTGGGTGGTTATATATGTTTCTACGAAGGTCGAGGTGCTTCTGTTGGTGAAAGTTCGTGAACAAGTCATTGTTCTTTCCTTCTTTGATGTTTCTTTGTGTGGAGGTGGAAACGAATGATTTTGACAATGCGTTGTCTTGTCTCAGAGCGCGAGACAAAGAACGCGATGTTGACTGACCACGGAGACAATGTAGAACATTCTCGAGAACAAAGATCGCGTTGGAAGAATGAAGGTGTGTTGGACATCACGAAGGTCGAGCTGGAGCATGGCAATTTTCGGCGGACGGAATTGTCACTCACCAAAAAAATCAACAAGAAAGCACCCAAGCAAAAAAGAATCACGATCTGACGGTGTTGGAGTTTGCGACTTACCAATTTCATACATCTCCTCCCTCCTTTCCACCTTCTGCCTTCCTCCAGCCTCCGATAGTGACCAGACCACCTTTCCACAGGGGCGCGTCTATCAAGAGACCAATAATTGTTGATGAGTTTGCTGGTGTGAAAGTGTTTAGCTGATGCAGAGGATTGAACCCCAGTTGTTGTTGTTGTTGATGTTGTCGTATGATTGATGGATGACTGCCGAATTGGGTTAGCTGCGTTATGATGGCGGTGATGAACCGTCAGACCATATGTGATTGATGTGGATGATGGCGGCCACATGTGATAATGACACCTTCTGATAGTGAGAATCGTGTTGCAAGTGAAGGTCAACATCTCCCTCCCAAGATTGCCGTTTCAAGTAGCAGTCATTCCAGAGGCAACAGCTGATAACAACGCCGGACGTCTTCAGCAGCAGGATATAGCGTGAGAGTTGCTGTGCGCCTAAATGCTGTTTCATGGTGGTACAAAGCGAACACATGATGGATCTCAAATCTGATCCCGATGTCTCAGACTAGGAATGTTGCTGTCAGCCGTGTAGACAGCTTCACGATCACCAGAAAGATAGGACGAGCAGGTCATTATGAGTGGAAAGGAACAATCGTTATCATATACAACGGTCAAGAAGGCTAACCCTTGGGCGTGACCTGATCCTTGTCAGCCGTGTCAACATCAGTGGGTGGTGTATCCTCCTTAAGGACATCACTAGTCCACGTCGAAGTCGAGCTGATGCTCAGGTTGCTGGCACGGTTATGCAGAGACGTTGGCGAGGTCTCGTGTTCAGAGGCAGTGCCTACTGAACTGGGAGTACCAGGTCTCGAGTCAGAGGAAGAGGCCAGACGGCTTGAGCGCCTACCAGTAACCGGCTTAGGGCGATCCTTTCTGAGATTCTGAGTACTGCTCATCCTCCTCAGCTTCCCTTCTAGACGTAAGCCAGCAGAATCGGGGGTGGAACTTCTCGAGCTCGAACGCGAATGGCTGTTATCTCTGAAGATGCTGTTCGGCCTGGCCTTCTTCTCTCTCATGTAAGAAAGACTTTGTTTCTCGCGAGCTTCGCGTTGCAGCCTGTTGAATTGATCGTGATTGGGTCTTGTAGGGTGTCGTAGACGAGTCCAGCCTCTCCAACCAGTCCACCATAACCAGCCACCTTCCTGTCTTGCCAACTGTCTCTTTCTTGTCTTGATGATGCCTCGCAACTGCGAACGACGTTCGTTTTCCTTTTCCCAGTAATTATGACGATATGTGTCCCAATCTTCGCGGAAGTCAGGCGAGAAGGGTTTCGGTAGTAATAAGAGCTTGATGACGTCTCCGCCAGGGGCAACATCTTCCTCGATCCAACCATAACGACCTCCAGTCTCCCACAAGCCAACCTTGTCTTTGTTTTCCAAAGCAGATTTCTCGATATCCTTGGGCATAAATTCAAAGCGCATGCCCTTGACATCACCCCACCAGCCCCATGGATCCAGAAAGTACAGATAGCCAAGAGTTTCCTTCCACCAAGGACCGCGAATGACGACGAGTTTGAGATTGAAGCCTCGCAAGCCTCTGTTCGTGATGTTGACCCATTTCCTCGGCCAGCGGATACCGCGATCCCACATGCCAGTGCCCCAGACGAGACCAGCAGTGACAAGACCTCCGACCCAGCCTAGTCGTTCTGCAATGTCGACGACCCAGTAAGGAGAGCCACCGGTACCCTTGCCATCTTCGCGCGGACGTAAGAAAAGGAGATATGTAAAAGTCGAGATCCAAAGAGCAAGAGCGGTCATCAAAACAAGGTAAAGGCGTAAGCGGGCTCTTAGGCATAGGTACTGGGCGCGAAGAGAAGACTCGAGGATGAGGAGATTGAGCTTGATCTGCTCAGGCGACGAGGGTAGGTTGTTAAGAGGGTCGGATTGATTTGACGAGGGAGGGTGAGGGGCGGTGATTGAGTCACTGCGCGAGTGGCCATGTTGGTGCGACAGAGTGGTGGTGCTGGAACGGCGGGCGGACTGGGCGACTTGGTCGAGAGACACGTCGGGCGGCGGGGCGCCCTTGACGATTCTATCCAGGGTGGACGTCGACATGAGTGGACGGGCTTTTTCAGCTCATGATTCCGTGTAGTGTGTTATTGTGTTATACAGGTTGACGTGCAATTGATTAAGAAATGATGCGGCGTCAGCTCATGCAGGCCGAATGACGGGCTCAACGGCCGACCCTTGGACGGAGCGGACAGCGGAATGACCTAAAGTCCGTCCTTGTTGCCTACATCGTCATTTGACCTTAATAGAAGTGCCACAATAAAGTCGTTTCCCGCCGCGCTCTTTCCTTTTTCTCTTTCTGCTTTTGTCTTCAGTTCCATCCAAGATTAGCCCATTACAATATTCGCGCGCCAGCCGCGCCCCCATCAGCCTTGGAAAACAGGCGTGGATTCAAGTCAGCGATACATTCAACAACGCCCTCTGCATCAACCGCCACCCGACGACGAAACGAAATCCGAACATGGCTTCCTCAGACACGGAATCTGGTGGTCAACGACCGATGCTGGCCTCTCAACGCAAAGACACGCCCTCCGAAGCCACTAGGACTCAGGGAAAGGCTGGCTACTTCCCTCTAGGCTACAAGGAGGGCTTCTCTCAATGGGTGTGTATGCCCATTGCCTCTGTTCGTCGTGCTTCCTGCTAACTCGTCCAAGTGGGCTGGTCTCTCCCCTGCTGTCACCGAACACCGCGTGCTCTCCTTCATCCCTCATCTCCAGAAGCCTCCGACCCACACCCAGACTGGCTCTGCTCCCGCTTCGACGAACGCCTCAACTCAGGACATCACCAAGTCCGAAGACCGCAAGGCTGAGCCTGTCACCACATCCTCCATCAACGACCCTTACGGCCCTCGCAAATGGAACTCGGACTTGGTCGAATTGGCTGGAAAGAGTCGCTTCTTGAACGAATTCTCGGTTGAGAGAATCGGTGAACATGTCGACAACAACCTTGTCATGATCCATGGTTACGGTGCTGGTCTTGGTTTCTTCTACCGCAACTTCGAAAGTCTGTCAAGATTACCTGGCTGGAAACTCTATGCTCTGGATATGCTTGGTATGGGTCGCTCGTCACGCCCGCCGTTCAAGATTCACGCAAAAGACCGTCAGGGCAAGATCGAAGAGGCTGAGAGTTGGTTCATCGACGCTCTGGAAGAATGGCGCATCAAGAAGGGTATTGATCGTTTCACTCTGCTCGGTCACAGCATGGGTGGTTACATGGCTGTCGCATACGCCCTGAAATACCCTGGTCACCTCAACAAGCTGATTCTCGCATCGCCTGTCGGTATTCCCGAGGACTCTTACGCTGTTAATGCAGACATGCCTGAGCCGGAAGATTCGACCATGGTCAACGAGTTCACTCAAGACCAAGGAAACTCAGCCAATGGCACAAATCCAGACATTCCAGCTTCGGCAAAGACCGGCGACAACAATAACTTCCTGAACGCGAAAGCAAAGAGAGATGCTGCCAACAACAGCGGCAAGCCTCCTAAGAAGCCCTTGCCGAAATGGCTCACCACTCTCTGGGACGCAAATATCTCACCCTTCTCCTTTGTTCGCTGGTCTGGCCCTCTAGGCCCTCGTCTAGTCTCAGGCTGGACAAGTCGCCGCTTCAGCCATCTCCCTGCCGATGAATCACAAGCTCTTCATGACTACAGTTACTCACTCTTCCGCCAACGTGGATCGGGTGAATACGCTCTCGCATATATCCTCGCTCCGGGTGCCTTTGCCCGTAGCCCCCTGATCCGCCGTATCCAGGGTGTAGGCCGTCAGTGGATTTCAGAACCCCATTCTGCACCCACGCCTGATGATACGTCCTCCGCACCTACTGGTCTGTCCAGAGTACGCGAAACAGGTATCCCTGTTGTTCTCATGTACGGCGAGAATGACTGGATGGACAAGGACGGCGGACGCGCTGCAGCTGAAAAGATTGAAGCCGAGAAGCGAAAAGCTCTTGCCACTGCTACAGACGAGGAGAAGGCAAGGGAGAACGGTGATGCCAAGGTCGTTATCATCCGTAAAGCCGGTCACCATGTTTACCTTGATGGAGCGGACCATTTCAACTCGGTCATGGATGAGGAGATGAGAGATGTAGAGGTCAGAGACAAGAGGCTAGGATTTATGAAGAAGTAGAGAAGGGGGGATTTTTTGATACCACATTTGATTTAAAGCTTTGGAGTTTTTTTTTTTTTTTTTGGGATCAGGAAGAAGGAAAGAGCCCCCTGAGGGATACCTACTAGATACACGCATTTTGGGGCGACTAGAAAAACAATAGCATTATTAGACACTTTTCACTCACGACAATCACCTTGGGTCCAACCCGTCGCGTTCACGAAGTGTCAAGCATACATACATTCCAACCCATCCAGAAACAATCTAAATCAAGTACATTTCTTACACCCCACACCCAAACCGCTGTGCAATTCCCTCTCCACATCCACCTCCAAACCAACCCTGCCGAGTAAATAAATCCCACCAAAACCCAATCCTAATACATCGACTGTCAAAATCCACGCAAGGGCGTAAGCTTCTGCTTGTACATGCAACAATAGTAGCCTGAGAAACAGCACAATGCCAATGATATTGACGATGATGATACCCAGAATGATGGCCCCTGTGTTTCGTATAACGTATTAGAGAATGATGCGTTTTAGTGAAGGAGAAGAGGATAGAGCAGAGCAGAGCAGAGATATCTTGAGAGAAATGGCTTGACGTACATATTCGCAGCTCATCTCGCCGTCTATTTTTCTCCTGCCTGGCTCTGCGGATGAAGAGTTGGGATTCTTTGTATACCATCCATGCGTCTTCGGAGCCGAAGATGTCGGCGTATACACTGGGTGGGTATGTTGTCAATTCTCTGCCGGTGCCTAGGTGCCATTTGTCTGCGATGTCTTTGGCATGTTGGGCTGGAAGGTTGCGGGTGAGGATTAGGAGTTCGGTGATGAAGGCGCGAACTTCAGAGGGTGATGCTGTCGGGAGGGGTGGAGTGAGTTGTGGGATGAGGGATTGCTTCTCGGGGGATGTTGATTAGTTGCTCATGATTGAGATGCCTAGGCGAATGTACAGGCTGTTTGGAAAAGTGATGGAGACTGTGTGTTTATATAATACTTCTGGATGTGGATTGATTATAGAAACGAGTATGTGGTTGATGGTTTATGCCCAAGACGGCATTACGGCGGAGTCGGCACGATATCCGGGGCTGTGCTTGGGTGAAGGATTGATAATTGACATCATGCCTTTTCATGTGCTGCCTGACATCGAACGACCCACTTATATATCTGCTTCGTGATTCGGCCGTAAATTATGGTGGTGCTTGTACACAGAACGGCATTCTACCATGGATCGAGAGTGCGCAAGAAAGATCTGGGAACAAAAGGGACCATGACAGAGAAGAACATAAGTTTTGGTAAGTTGGTATTTTGCAACGCGAGGAAGAAAAGGCTTGAAATGGCCGGCTTGGTAAGGAGATGCAACGGAAGCTCGGCTATAACATACAGCTCGAGATTTCAAGGACGCAGAGAATACTTTACATGCCAAAGAGCATACGCATCATCTTATCATCATCATCCTTGTGATCTTTGTCCTTCTTGGCGGGACTACCATGTCTGCAACACGAATCAGTAAGGTGTACTTGGAAAGCAAAGACGTGTGATGACTTACGCAAAGAATAGAATCTTAATGGCCAAAGCGAGGCCAAAGTGCAAAGCCACGACGACGACCAGAAGGACCTTGCTCGTCTTGACATCGGTAGCACTGAGCACAGGATACAGGTTTCTGACCAAAAAGACGCCCGAGGCAGCAAGTCCGACGGCGACAAAGACCCAATTCAGAATCGAGACGGGTGACCAAGAGATCAGAGCGACAGGAATCCAGATCAAGTTCGCATAGCCGTATAGACACACACACTCCAGCAAGTTGGCAGACTCTGCTCTGAACCACTTGAGAGCACCCCAGAGTGCAACGGGAATGAGGAAGGTGTATCCGTAGATCAGACCGGCAGCTCCTGAGAGAAGGGAGAAATCGTAGATGAAGTGTTTCTTTCCCTCCTTTGCCAAATATTGCGAGATTGTGCCTGTAAGGAAGAGGATGACGACGACGGTGGTAGCGATCCAAAAGGGGCCGTAGAGATCAGGGTTTCCATCTAGGACGTCGAGGAAGTTCGAAAGAGGAAAGATGGCAGCACGGCAGCGGCGAGCGACTTCGGAAGTGTCGACATCGAAGAATTGAGCGTAGAATGAGATGCTCCAGAGGTAGTGTTTGCTGTTGGTGACCGAGGGGTTGCCGTTGTTGGTCGGGAGGAACGAGTTGTTGCCTGCTGGGAGCTTGCCGCGCGTCGATGTTTGTGTGTCGAAGTCTGTACAGCATGTCAGAGAGGGAGTTTGCTACTGCGACAGAATGCTAGACTCACTGGATGAGTGAAACTCGAGGTCCTCCTGAAGGTCGGTATGACCTAGATCTCCCTATTGTTGAAGGGTCAGCATCTAAGAATGAGAAAGACAATCGCATACAGTCACCAACCTCTGCATCTACATCAACTACGACGTCGTATCCTCGGTTTGCCATTGCGATGTTTTGTCCAAGTCTAGGCTGTCGCTTTCTCGAATCTCCTTGAAGCTCAAGCTCTCCGGACGAGGGACACGTTCGCGCTGCTTGCGCGTCGGCCCGGGATACCGATGATCCTCCGAGCTCCCTATCAGTCATTCCTTCTCTTCACAGACCACATTCTGTCTTCGTGAACATTCACTCGTCGCATCGAGCACTTATTCTCTTTGGACAAAGGCCCCTACAACTTGGCACAAGCACGTCAATATTCTACGTGTCAACATCGACAATGATTGATATGTCACCGGACCAGCCAGTAGTTTGTACTCGAGCAGCTCATGTCTTGAAAGTACAGGCTGCGCCATGGTAAATGTCCACAGCTGCTCTGCTGATTCTTCAACCTTCTTATCATCTCTCTTTGTGCTCCATGTGCACCGCACATAGACAGAGATCAAGGCGCGCTGCTTTCGGCGCTTTCGAAGTAGTTCTTTGATGAAGATGAACAAAGACTAACAATGTAGACTCGAATCTCATCACAAGTCTACATGTACACCTTAACCTTCGCCAAAATACCAATTTTGATTCGAAAGACTGCAGAACATGTCTTCGAACAGTAACAAGCGCAGAAGGGCGAACGATCCGGAATCTTACCGCAGCAAAAACGACAAGAAGCCAAGGACTCCATCACCGACCGAATGGACAGACATCGGGAAAACGCCCTCCCCAACCGGCTCAGAGGCACTTGCCATGATAAATGCACTCACGCTTTCTTCTCCCGATCGACCTTCCCTGCGCAAAATTTCCCCTGTTCCTTATCTTCTTACTACGGATCCTTTGATTCAGGTGCTTGGCCTTGAGCGGCTGAACAAAGATGGGTACATCAATCTAGACTCTGTCTCAAAACCTGACCCAGGGTTTGGCTATGGAAAACACACGACTCCCGCAGTGGCTTATCGCACGTATAAAAAGACTAATACCATAGATGCAGATGTTGAACAGGACGTCGCTGTAGAAGAGGACTCATACATACATCCAATTTTCTTCCGCGACCGCTGGGAAACCCAGGAACTTGCTTCATCATCAAGTCCCTATTGGGAGGAATTGAAACCAGTTTGGCAACTTGCCACCCTTCTGCTGGAAGAGAAAGTCATGTCGGGCTACATAATGGGTATGCTGGACCGTAGTTCGCATACTGAGATCAAGACGCGCTTCGACGGGCATGCAGTCCACTGGTTCCAATGTAAGGAGAGGCCGTCCAAACAAGAATTGTGGTTGTTATGGGAGGATCTCTGGGATTTGAAAAATTGTATCAAATGGTCGGCTCTGGAGATTACAGAAGAGCGCCACCGCGGGGTCTCCGGCACCACGAAAGTAGACCGATCGGTCTCTGGATTGAGTAAACAGTAAGCCTCGGACTGACCTACTTCCATCATGTTTTCCCTTGTGCCGTGGAACTGACACAAGAAACCAGCGGAGTTGGCTCCAAGATCGTCATCAACGAGAACGTTCTCTCCATCCTCTGCGGTAGGATCAACGCCTCAGACTTCTCAAAGCCTTGGTCTCCAGGCACAGACAACCCTTCTGCTCGTCTCCGTCTTCAGTGGTCCCTGGCGACAACAATGGTACACGAATTGATGCACGCCCTCTGGTTAGCCCGCCACGGCACAACATCAATTGAACCCTTCTTTCGTGACACTCGCTTCAGCGAATTAGGTTGGCAATGGGAAACTCTAATCTATGGAGGAGCGATTGCTCCAACCAGCGATCGCTGCGAGCAACCATATGGATTACAAATCCAGAACTGGCCTGGTGGTATCACACACGTGAGGTATCCTACATTGCAGAACGTTGGACCCGAGCCCCCAAAGATAATAGAACTATTCCCGGTGGAGATGAGTTGGGTGGCCGATTTCTTCAAACAATCATTCTGGGATTTTGTGGAGAGGTATGGGAGACCAGGTATCATTTGTCCGGTACCAGCGGAGGGTGTGCCTTTCACATATTAGACATGGTATCAAGCGTGATAATTACACTGCAGGTGTCCCTATACAGTACGCCAGTGCCGAACCGAAGATGTACCTAGCAAATTTTCCTTCTCACAACGCACAGTAAGAATACCTTTCGAGCATTGCCGCTCAACAAGTCAACAATCCCAATTCAACAACAACGTTAATCAACCCATCCACACACAACCCAGCAATACTCTCCCATGCATCCTTAGCTACCCACGTATCAACCACACATACCGCCGTCCAAGCCGTTACCAGAACACCCATCTCCTTCCCCTTTCCGTCCTTAAAGAACCACCCTAGCGCGCGAGCTGCAAGAGTCAGGATAGTCTCCGTTATAACTTCTTGATGGACCAAAACCTGACGGATATAGAGGTATCATCTCAGAGCTTGTCTATCAAAATCATCTCGGGTTGCGAGAACTGGCTGCATCCGCCCTTGCCGACATCCCCGTCTTACCAGCCATATCGAATAAACACACGTCCGGCTTACCAATGCCCCTTCTTGGCTTTGGTATACAGCGAAGTGGTTTCCGCTTTGATGATGCTCGGTTGCCCACCAGATTTCACTTCCTTCACATCGCCACAATTTCAACCGCAGCAATGTTGGAAAGAAACAAGAACAGTTGAATAGAAATGCTGAAGAACGATGCGTGCCTGACCAGAGAAGAATGATCGTCGAGAAGGAAGAAACAATGCAATCCTTCGGGAATAACACTGACGTCATATAAACCATGATAAACACCTTTTATAAATACGATAGATCACCCCCACGGGGAACTCCAACGTAACAACTATACCTACTCATCAAGACCATCTGAACATATTCAAATCACAAACCCAGCACATCAACAACCAAAACATCATGTCCCAACAAACCCGAACCAACGACACACCAGACCAATCAGCAGCAGTGAAATGGGGCGTCACACCAAACACCTCCACATCTACACCAACCGACCCGAAAACCAATAAACCAATCGATTGGGAAAACATCTACGATGAAGAAACAAAAGCCGAACTCAGAGCTAAAGGTGTGAATCCGGCGTTAAAGGCGGAGATGGAGTGGCATAAGAAACAATTCGAGGGCAAGGGAATTTGGGGAAAGGTTGCACAGACGGCGATGGGCGGGGGGTGGATTAAGTAAGACATGATAGAAGTTGACGCATTCAAAGAGAAGTGTTTGGGTTGGATCTGCTGAAATCTGATCAATATTTAGAAACCGTGTTTTTCCAGGAATGCGAGTAATGTCTTCTTTGTGTTCGCTTTGACACTTTCCAACTGCTCTTTAGATCTTCTTCTGAGAGGCACTTCATGGGTCAGAAGCCATGGTGCGATCTGGTTGATGAAGTGATGAAGCTCGGATATCTGCTCCATGCCAGATAGTTTTGAGGGCACTACAGCATGATGCTTTCTAAGTGCTTGATACCAGGCTTGAAGTTGATCGAGTGGTTCATCGAAGATGTGTTCAGATTCAAACCCATGCAAAATTGCTTGACGAATTGTCAGTTCCTCGCCCGTACTGTCTGGACCAGGTATGCCACCAAGATCAAAGAATGATCTGAGGAACTCGTCACCTGGGCTACCGACGAACGACCAATCGAAGTCCAGAAGTGCAGAAATTCGTTTAGTGGCAGGGTCTACCAATACATTGTTCATAGCTAAGTGCAAAAAGTCAGTAAAGATGAACTGAATCGGATGTGAACCGACTTACTGAAGTCGCTGTGCACGATGGCCCTCGGTGACTGAGTATACTCCTCAGTGATCTGTGCAAGCCCTTGCAGAGAGAATCTTTCGAGACGTGCACGTATGCCATCCTCTTGCCATCCTTGCAGAATTGGGCTTTCGTCGGATGAAGTCACCTGCTGTTGTAGCATAGCTTGATACAGCTCGGTATATGTTCTGAAAGGTCCAGCAGAGAGCGTTGTCAACGGTCCACTAACAAGATGCCCGTTGTCCGAGAACGACACACCTCCAAGAAGCTTGATTGATTCCGGAAGCTTGTACTTCTGCATGGCAACGAGAACTTCTGCCATCTGCTCGAGTATGGCGGGTTTATCCTCGCCAGGTAGAGTCTGATAAAACTCATCGAGAGGTACTCCAACTTTGAACTCCTGCAAGATCCATCCTTGGCCGTATTCAGCACTACCCCAGCCATACACCTCAGGTATGAGATGAGCAGAGTGAGAAACGCGCAAAGCTTCACGGAAGAGATTCATCATTCCAACCTCATTCTCGACGCTATTGACCGGAGGGATACCGGAAGCATTGTTCGAGAGACGAAGGACGAGTTGAGAAGCATCGGCTGGGATTGTACTAGAGCATGGCTGTTGGTCTCGGTAGTGTTTCCCGTGATTTTTGACATCCACTCGATACAAGAAGTTGTTGTAAGCGAACGGGCAGTCTGCATCATATGCTATCGGCTCGATATTCAAAACCTGAGCGCATCAGCTAAATCATCACAGCATAAGACTTGCTATGGGTTCACCTCAAGCACAAACTCTTGTTGTAGGAGAGAGCGGACAAAGGCAAGGCGTTCTTCATACTTTTCGTGATTCATCTTCGGAGTGACAACAAAAGTGGTGAGGGTGGGGATGGCAGGTGTTGCATGACTTTAAATGTTGGGTGGTGACTGCCTAGTCCGACCGAAAACCATGGGTTTATCTACCTGGGCAACAAATTGAGCGATATCAACAGCCGCCACTTGTTTAGGCAGGTACACAACCAAAAATGGTCGTAGCACGTTCTTAACAAGCCGCACGCAACGATGTGATATCGTCACGCCATACGACAAAAAGCTCGCGCGAGCACTATCAGCTTATTGAGTTAATCCGAGATGATCTAGGCGGATTTGCGGTGGGCTTAAATATCAAGTTGATAGGAGGTGCGAGCTACGGAAGGACCGTGCGCATGAATTGAGACACGTCTTCGTCCTTCTCAAAAGCTTGGTCCTTCTTGAGCCGCACATCTGAGGACTTTCAAGTTGCAGATATACAAGATGTTTTTGGGATCGGTGCAGCCGTTCACAGAGGTAAGAATCTCGGACAGTCTCTTCCAGAATTAGTCCTCCTTAGGAATAAATCGTGCATTGCTACGGCTGTTAGTGTGAGAAGACCGAGCAAAGGGGAAGTACCACAGCATTGGATAAATCATGTCATATTCAAGCGCATCTTTGAAGGGCACCTTGTACAATCTATACTTGTGATTCGGTCTCTTGGCGATCATGATGTTGAGCCATCCCCTTGGGTTTGACCAGCTCGATGCCCCATGCCTCATTGCCATCTTGATCTTTGAACGGTCCCATCTGCGCCATCAACCGCTTTGACTGTTCTCGTGCCTGAACGTCCTGACGAGAACGCAACTTATACCATGGCTTTGTCACCGCACTATCTTGAGCCCAGTCAAGCAATCTGTCGCTACCGTGAACAAAGGCAAGTGTGCTAGCCAATGTATCAACATCTCGTGGGAGCGCCTTGAAATGACTCCGGTTTGACGAGTACATGATGATAGTGGTAAGCACAAGGAGTGCGAGGATAGAAAGACAAAGGTAGACGGCGATAGGAGACATGACCAATTGCTGGACTGGTATAGAATAGGTGGCTACAATCGTTGGCGACATAGGTGCAGTCTGATTCTCTGTCGCGAATGCTCCTTGATAAGTTGAATGCGTCGTCCGGTTGGTTGCGTTCAAGACTGGCCCTATGGCCCAAGGGAGCTTCTCGCCAATGGGTTCGTATGTGTGACCTCCAGATAGCCTTGTGACATTCTCGGACGCATAGTGCTTGAAGAACGTCCCGAATGTTGTGTTGGCCAAGTTCATGAATGTCTGTGGATCCAATAAAGCCTCTTTGCTGTTATTTGCGAGCGCCAGCATGGCGAATGACATAAAGTCAAGGTTTAGACCACGGACCTGGAAGTTGAAAGAGCGGTACCGAGAAGCATCAGGCTCACTCATACCTTGAGGATTGGATAGAATATCGAAGGAGCGCCCAGAGTTCAACAACGTGTCCCAGAAGAAGTTACCCCAGCTGATAGAGTCAGACAAAAAGAAGGAAAGTTTGTGCACAACATTACGTACCTGACTGTCACGTTTTCCTCCGAGATAGTATAGTGGTATGTCTCACCTGTGAAGTCGGCCGAAGAATTGTGCTCGAGATAGTTGTCTGACCAAGCCATAGTCAAGTTCTTGGGCTCTGTCTCGATGACATATGTCAGAACACTGCCAGTCTCTACCTCAGCTGTGATCTCGGCTTCGGCCTGTTCGATGAGAGGCGTACAGTTGGTTGCGAGTAGTCGTGGCTCCTCTGGCCAGATCCACAAGGGATAGTCTAGATTTGTAGGTTGGAATGTCCCATTGAGCGGACGACCAACAATCCACCTGGCAGACATGTGCATTTCGTACATCCTCCTCGCCTGATCGTAATTTGACCAGTAACCGACAGCAGCGTCTCCGACGACCCCGTCGGTTTCGTTCGCACAGCAGCTGAAGTTCGAGTTGCCAAACACATTGGCTGAGCCAGTCAGAGTGTAACCATGAGTCAAGCCAGGTGGCCTGTTAGAAGAGTTCCATCCTCGGTCGCCGAAGTCTAGCTTCTGTAACCAGACCGACTGGTCATTGGAGTATTGAAGTGGCTCACAGTCTAATCTGGCACGAACGGCCGTGGTCTGAAATGAGACGTTTCGAGTCTGTCCTGGAAACCACGTGTTGAGTGCGTTGAACGGAGCAACGTTGTTCTGCAAATCCAACATATCCAGTGGGATAAAGCTCCATGTATCCTTTGTCCATGCAGGAGTGGAGGCAGACTGAGACAACTCCACAACAGCACCATATAGCCACGTCTGGACGGCCTTGTCGTAGACAGTAGGAAGAATGACATCTTGAGGTTGCGAAAAGTAGGGACCAGCCATGCGACCATCTCTGGACCATGGATATAGTATTGGGGTGTCGCGTATCACAAGCCGCCTTGGTAAACTGAATGTGTGGTTTAAGTTTCGTACCTCAAGCTCCCAAAGGGCAGACATGCCAACAGTGAAAGCCTCAGTGGCAAGAGCACCAATGCCGATGACGAACAGAAGCCAGTGAGAATGTTGAATGGCTTTGACAGAGACGAACGGCGTGGGTGTGTTCGCATACTCAGCCATTACAGAGTTGGGCAGTTTGGTCGGAGCCTTCGCCATCGTTATGTATGGTTGTAGTCGTTTGAAAATATCACCAATAGCCCCAAACCAAAGTTTGATTCCGACTGCGCAGAGAGTAGGCACAATCGCGTATGGTGCCATCGTAGTCGTAGCTCCAAGCACGTCCAAGTTGAGCTGATAGACAAAGGCTGATTGGCGGATGCCAGTCTTGGCTCGGGACATTCGATAAAGTACGATGAGGGCAGCAACCAGCGCACATAAGGCGAGTAACAATACTGGGCCCATCCAACCTCGGAGCAGAACCGGTCTCGGGTCCTTTTTACGGTCAGAAGGTGGTATCTCACTTTTGCTGCCATCAATAAGCAATAGGTTTCCATGTTCCATGGAGAAAGTATGGCTCCGTAGTTTCGTTCCCAGAGCCTCTTTGGATATGTGATCTGTGCCCTGGAAGTCCATCTTCGTTCTTTCATCTCTCATCAAAGACGCAGCCGCGGCTATACCTCCAGGATCCTGGTAGAGATTGAGGGGCCTCCTTGATAGCCTAGTGTGGTACATGACAAGTGCGACAAAACACGTCAACAAGAAGAAGAGTGAACTCAATGTTAGTCCAATCCCAGCACTGACCGAGATCCTCTTCTCAAACATTGCTACAGAGCCGGGAGCCGGGGCCTGTGTCCATTGTGACTGCAGAGCCAGAAGTAGCATTTCACCGAAGAATTGTTGATAGAGTCTAGAAAATTCGTACTTCAGATCTGCTGTGATTACTAGCTCTGTCGCATTGTTGGCATAGTCGGCGGCAATAGCTAGAAGAGGACCCTCGAACCATGGCATATCATCGCCAAGCTCGTTGTCAAGCGCGCCTGCATGATGTGGAAATTTCGTGATCCAATCGGGACTGAGAAATGCTTGTTCAAATGTTGACAGGTTATGACTGTAGCCTGTGAGATCCCAGGTACGTCGTTTGTTGTGATATTCAGCCATGTCGAGATCGACAAGGGTCGAGGACTGGTTGATGGTAACATTCACCCGAACATCTGCAAAGTACATGGCTCTCGAGCATAGGTGAGCTTGGACGCGAGTGGATTCTAACGTCACTCCCGGACTCTTCGCGAAGATCAGACTACGACCCTGACATTCGACAGTGGCGTTGGTGTGGCCATCGTCGTTAAGAAGACTGTTGATGTCGGCATGAGCAGCGAACCATCCTCCTCCATGTTTGACCCAGTCGTTTGTGCCATAAGTTGCTCCAGTGATTGTGATGCGGCATCCTTCGTGGGAGTCCAGGTCGAAGGCTGTGCCATTAGTTGTGAAGTTGTAGAAGCTGCCATCTGCTTCGGGAAAGTCGTAATTCACAATCACCGTGGTTGTGTTGTATACCTGTGTGAGCTCCATAGGAACGCAATCGAGCTCGGTCGCATATACACTCGTTTCTGCTGACCATTGTTGAAGCGGGAAGTCGCCGAAGCTGGATCCCAACGGAGCATTTGGTAGATCGGATGGCCAGAAGGGAATAACAGCAAACTCTGACAGCCAAGCTGAGGTTGATTTGTTAAGGATAGCCCCTGAGATCGTACGGAAGGTGGTAAGATCCCATGAATCAAGTTGCCAAACGAAATCATCAGCCAACTGAGCACGTTCAAATGTGGTATGTTTTCTGACTTGAACGTTGGCAGGTGCCAGAAGTCCCGCGGACAATGGAGCCACTATCAGTAGCACAAGAATGTAGGCGAGTGAGGTAAAGAACAAAGCCCAACTGTAGACACCATTGTTTACCTTCTTGTTCAGAGCATCAAATGGATCGTTCCACCAAGATCGTGCAGGATAACAGAGTGTTGTGGAAGCGGAGGCGCCGCCCAATCTTGAGAGGCGTGCAAAAACTTCTGTCCTGCGGACGTCGTTCAGAAGGGCCGCGATGAGAAGACCATAGATCGTCGCAACTAGAGTGGGCGAAAAGCGCCAGCCAAAGAACAATATTGCCGACTCGCTGTCTTTCCCTGGTCCGAGACCATGATTGTGAATCGAGTAAACCGTAAGGGTGAGTACGACAACTCCCAAAACTAGCGAAGATATGAACAGCAAGACTAGGAATGGTATTCTCAGCGTGGTTGGAAGCCAATTGCAGACTTTTTCCGATACAGCCAATGATGTGCTTCGTGAAGTGTCGTCGCCATCCTTGCTTGAGGGGTCATCGGTCTCGGACAGGAAGGGCGCAGTATCATTCGACTGCTCTTCCCGGTTCACCACTGTCGTTGCGGACGATCTCGCATCATCTGTACGATGTTCCGGAATGTGGTCGGTGTCCAGGTGTATGGTGTCAAATACAGAGCCTTGAAGGGTCGACAGGTCTGTCGAGATATCTGAGCACCGGCGGCCGGGCATAGTTGATTCAAACTTGATCGTCTCGTTCGTAGACTGTTCGCATTTGCGTCTCGCGTTCGCACGACGAGATTGCGTATCGACAGCGATGCTGGGGTTAGAACTATCTTAAAAAGCAGAGAGGCGCCACATCATGTTGGATATACAGCACTCCCACCACGCATATCCCGAAGCCAATGCAGCTAGCGACTCTTGCAGCACAAAAAATAGATCTGGAGAAGCACCATACAAGGTACTAACCGAGAGATAATGCTGTAAGTCTGTTTCCCGGACTGCCGAAACCTCTTCATATCTAGACAGCGACGGCAACCAGACGAAAATGCGGATCCATTTGTTTGTAGGTCGCTCTCCTCGTGATTGAATAGCCCAATCATCGAATCGTCGCTGTTTGAGCTGTTGGGTCAAAGCTGCCCGACTCGGGCAGTGGCCTTAATGGATCCCACGCTGTACTGAACATCTTAGCATGATTGGGCTAGCTCTTGTACCTGGGCTGAGGAACAAGGCTGCGCTATATCATGTGAGTAAGCGCTTGCGATCGGGGCTGTGTACGCGCCTTGCGCCTGCTGTATAGTGTGCGGGGTGATCCTGCCTTCTCCATCTGCATGTGCCTTTCGAATCGGAGAAGAACATCCAGATAACAGTGGCCCATTGTCAAAAGTCGACAACGGCCAGGCAAACTTTTGGAAGTGGAAAAATCCTGAAGTTCCGACGCGCGTGAGGCTGCATCAAGAACAAGGGCACCAGCCAAAGCCTAGAAAGGTGCCACAGTGTTGGCTATACATAGAGCTTGTCGCTCCTGCAATGACCTCATTATGATGAAGCTGTGTAGCGCAGTATACCAGACGGGTGTATTCAAGCCGGAGAGAAATATGCTGCGGCAGGATACAATCCTACTTAGGTTGCTGTTCGCTCCCCTCTCTGCCCGTCAGTTGTACAGTAAAAAATCGCGCATGCACATCTCTGTATAGAGTTTTGGCCTATGCTTGATGCAGCTAGGTATGTCGTTAGTATTCGAGCGGGGTTGGACCTCGTCCTCTTAAATAATGCTCTAGGTCGTATCTTAATGCTTCGATTAGTTAACTTACTATGCCTCGTCCTCTATCCGCTCGTTAGCTAGTAACTATTAAGATGTTTTATAACCTTAGCTAGAGCATAAGGGTTATCGCGAAGAAGGCTAGATGTAGCCGGCGCGCTATATAGAAGTTGTTAAAGTTATTAAAGGAGGAAGGGACGATAAGACCGGAACGACTAAGACCTAGGCTAGAGCCTCTACTCTATTAATTCGTAATAGATAGTCTGCTCGTAATGCTATTATATAAACCGATGTTAACGCTATTCGAGATAACTTAATAGATACTACTCGAGTTTAGCATTTTACCCTCGTAATAGACCCTTAGTCGTATAATTACTTAGAATAACTAGACTTAGAAGACCCTTAAGAAGATTACAATCTAGAGGTCTTATAGATAGAGAAGCGAATATATAGGCCGTATTACGCAGTACGAGCTTAATTAGCTTATGTTTGTTAATAAGTCTAGATATAATAGATTAGTAGCATCTCGGCGGTTTAAATAGGCTCCTTATAGTGTTATTACTACCGTATATAAGATACTTGCTCGTAAATAGAGGTAGAATACCCTGCCGGCGTATATAGTTAATAGCCTACTACCCTATACGAAGATCTATCTTAGTATAACAAATAGTCTATTCTTTGAAAATTAGTTCGAGGAGTACCTAATGCCTAAATGTTAGTCGTTTCCTACGCAGAACTTAGTCATTATTATAGATAACGTATCTTTCTATCGTGTCGATAAGCTTAGAGCTATTATAGAGCAATACGGTATACGCATAGAGATGCTACCGCCTTACTTACCTAATCTAAATCCGACCGAAGAGCTTTTTAGCGATATTAAGAAGGCGCTAAAGAAGAACTAGATGCGGTTTATAGATAACCCTTCGAAGAGCTTCTAGAACTACCTTAAATACTGCGTAAACCTCTATAGTAATAATACTATAAGGGCGCGTAAGCACTTCAAAAATAGTAGTTATTAGGAGGTTAATATCGAGGTAGATAATTAAAGGTCTAAAGCTTAGGTAGATAGAAAGAATATTGACTAATTCGCTGCTAAATTCGCTTAATAATTTACTCCTCTACCTATAACCGTAACCTCGCTACCTCTAACCTTTTAACTAATGCCCTCTATACCCTTACTTACTTCTTTATATTCCTTACTACGCCGAGTTTCACATTTTGTTAACTTAAACCATTTATTAGACACCTCGCTATCTACTAGAGCGATAATAGTTACTCGCGCATTATCGAGAGCTTTAAAAGCAGCGCGGTAATCTAACTTCTAACTATCTATATATAAGTGCTACTTAAGCTACTAGAAGTAGTCCTCGAGCGCCTTATTAAAACTAAGCTTAGAAGTAGCAGGTAAGAACACTAATAGGATCGACTACGCCTATAATAAGGGCGGTAAGAAGTAGTTATTTATAATAATTAGTGTTAGCGATAAGTCTCCTCTACCTATCGTTACTTACTTACTTCTCTTCTTCCTCGACTCCTTAGTAACCTCCTTCTACTTAATATAGAAACGTATATACTCTAGCGCATTATTATTATCGACTAGCGCCTTACTATCGTGCTCTACTTAAGCCTACATCTTATAGATAGTCTAGTCGACCTTATAATAAACACCGCCCTCTAGCTAGTACTAGCCTAAGTTAACGTCGTAAGGGTAGCGGAAATGGTCTATAAGGAACAAGGCGCGAGCATTAATCTAACGAGTAGTATCTACTAGTCCATCTACGTATAAGTTACCTTCCTTCTAAGAGGCCGATTCTTTATTAACCTTAGCCGCCTCGATAGGTTTTATAAAGATATAGGATATCTCGACCTTTAGCGGTAATGTNAACCTACGC